>Ga0310690_10000288_pt1 | contig 116590 bp, 90 predicted proteins | sample AusTroGonzalo_MG_2_FD_207661 | JGI IMG/M metagenome (GOLD analysis project Ga0310690, IMG submission 207661) | Bovine rumen microbial communities from tropical cattle in Woodstock, Queensland, Australia - Gonzalo_04 (v2) (version 2) | ecosystem: Host-associated > Mammals > Digestive system >...
ATTAAGAAAAAGTTGAACGGAATGAGCCCGGTTCAATACCGGACCCAAAACTATAAGTCTTATTGTTAAATCCGTCCAACAAAAGGGGCGCACTTCATTGGGGGATGACCTACTTCAAAACCGGCCTAATATGCTGTCGGTCTGCCCCAAAATAAGCAGACCGACAGCAGGAAGACTTAGAAACAGTATCTAAATATCGTACGTCAAGCCGACGGTGACCATCTTGGCGTTGGGCTCAAGAGGGGTGCTGCGGTAAGGGATGGTGCCGCCGAAGCCGTCGCTGTAGCCGACTGTGAGGCGGAAGCGGCCGAGGGCGACGTTGGCCGCCGCGTTCCACACCGGACCGTAGCTGCCGTATCCGCCGCCGCCGGTGATTCCGAGCCAGCTCCAGGGGTTCCAGGCCAGGGCGCCGCGCACCTCGAGATACGACATCCCATTGCGGCCGAGGTTGTTGCCGAAAAGGTTCGATAAACCGTTGAAGCCGATATAGTTGCCGGTCACCCCGAGCGCCAGGGCCCTGTAGAACGGCATTTCGTATTTGATTCCCAGATTGACGTTCAGGGGAACGGCTTCCAGCGACGTGCGGCTTTTCGCCTCCTTGATCCGTACGGAACCGAGCAGGTCGTCAAGCACTCCGGAGAACTGGTCCATTATATTGCCGCCCTGAATCTCTTCCATCGAAAGATTCTTGACGCCGGTGAACTCTGCGGTTCCCTGAGACTTGCCGGCGTTGCCGTAGTACCAGAGCATGCCGCCAAGGTCCAGCACGGAGGCAGACAGGGTAAAGCCCTCGAAAGGAGTGACGACGACGCCCAAATCCATTGCCAGCCCCACTCCGGAAGGCAGTTTCCAGCGGTCCCTAGCGCTGAGATCCAGAAGGTTGAGGTAGCCGTTCTCGTCGGATCGTATCTTGTTCCAGCGGCTTGTGAGGTCGAGGTCGGCCTCAATGTCCGCCTTGTAGAGCTCCTCGGAGAATGACATGCCGAAACGGGAAACCCTGTAGTTGAGGGCCTCCACGCCCACCAGCAGTTTGGCGCGCGCACCTATGGAAACGATATCGGAGAAGTTGTGCGAATAGCCGTATGCAAGATCCACTATGGCATTACCGGCCAGGCCCATACCGCTGAGGTCGTAGTTCTTGGCGGCGGTACCCAGCTTGGCTATAGCGAAAACCTCTCTGGGAACGGACGCCGAATACATGGCGCGGATATTAGCCTCTATGGTATGATACGACGCATCCTTGCGCCAGCCGTAGGAGACGAGGTTGAAGTTGATGTTGCCAACAACGTAATTGTCGTCCTGAAGGCTGCCGAGGAAGGTTTCCGCCGGCACGCTCGAATGAAGGGCGGTGACCAGTTCACCGTCGCGCGGGTAGAGGAAGCTGGCTGCGCCGAAGTTGTTGTGCGTCTGATTTTCCCACTGACCGACGCCGATGAAACCGGACTCGTTCTGGATGGCGGGGTTGTAACGGTAGCCAAGCCTGTATCCGTCAAGGAAAAGGGCCTGCTGGAACGACTGTGCGCCCAGTGCGGAAGCGGCCAGGACAAGTGCAGCAAGTGCTGAAAAATACTTTCTCATGGCCGTTTATTTTTGAGGGATTGTGATGCCTCCGCTCAGGCGGGCGGAAGACGACTTGACATAAATGCCCTGCTTCGCGGACAGGGGAATGACTCCCAGATCCGGCTGGGCGGACACCTTGAGGTCGAGGAGCAGGCCCTCGATATCGGGAATAGTGCCCTCAAGGGCCTCGATGGAAAGCGTGATGGGGGTGGTTGCAGGCTTTTCTATCGACCCTCCTGCCACCGTAACATCGGGTCCCACCAGTATGTTCTCGTCCACCGTATTAGGTTCGTCGGCAGATTCTTTGTGCTTAAGGACACGGATGTTGCCGATTTCCACCTGAAGGGGGACGGTGCTTTCAAGCTCCACCGTCACTTCGCACTTGCTGAGCCTGTATTTGCCTATCTCCAGCTTGACATCGGCCGGCGAGAAATTGTTAAGCGGGAGCGAGAAAGACTCCCCGACTGCAACGCCGCCGGTGTATTTGTAGCTGAGTTCGAATATGAGGTTGCCGTTCTTGTCGGTAACGCGCGAGACGGGGTCGGCGGGAAGGTCGAGCGAAAGGCTCGACAGGGTTATGGAATAAAGGGGCACGGAGACGTCGTCCGGCACGGAGAATGTCAAAAGCTCGCTGGTGCCGTACTTCATGTTGAACTCGTTCAGCCCGTCCACCGGCCCGGTGAAATAACCGCCCGTACCCATGCAGCTGTATGTCGCCGAGGCCTTGGCAGGCACGTCCACGAAAAGCGGATTCTTGGAGCTGATGACGACTTTCTGGTTGGCCGACTTGAGTCCGATGTAGCCGAGCATGCTGACCATTCCGCCCATCAGGCCAGACTGGTATCCCGCCGACCAGGTCTGGGGCACGGAAGGGTCTTCGAGACGCTTCTCCAACTCGTACACGTTGATCTGGAAGATGCTTCCGCTGTCTTCCATCACCAGGCTGCCGTCCTCCGCCTCCTTGATGTACTGGCTCACCAGTCCGCCAAGGCCGGGGACCTGGCTCAGCCCGTTCAGGGTGGAGCCTATCGTAAGCGGCCCAATGCTTCCGACGGGAACAGAAATCTCTTCCCCGAACAGCGTTATTTCCCTGTTGATGCCCTCCGAAATATCGTACTCCTGACGCGAGCACGCCGCGACAAGCGGCAGGGCAAGCAATAATAAGACGTATCTTTTGTTCATAAGTAGTGGTTTACTCTCCGGCGGCCCATTCGACCAGCTTGGAGAAGCCGTCTTTGAACTTCTGGGCCATGTCGGCGTCGCCTCCTTCCTTCATTACGTCGGCGAGGAAGTAAACGTAGTTGGTGCACATATCGAACTCGCTCTTGCCGTACTCGAAGAATTCAAGATAGAAGCGGCTGGACTCAAGCAGGTCGGCCGCCATCTGGGCGGCAAGCGCCTGGGCCTTCTCGGGGGCTCCCAGCTGATAATATGCATCGACCGCCGAAATAATCAGATAGTCGTTGGTCGAAAGCCCCAGGGGTACGCTTTCCAGGGGGAAGCGGTGCATGACCTTCTGGCTCATGTCCAGCATCTCCAGGGCCCAGTCGTTCTTGCCCTCCTTCATGAAGGCCTTGGCCGAAATCAGGAAGATACTGCGGGGCGAAATTACACCGAGGTGCGTATAATAGTTCTGGTAATCCAGGAACCAGTCGTCGGCGGAAAGGGCGTCCCAGCAGTATTTATTCTTGATGAGGCTGTACAGTTCGTCCGTATCTACGAATCCCACCTCGGTGGTGGTAACTCCGGCGTTACGGATGGGGATGAACTTGTAGGAGTAGCCCTGATACATCAGGTAATCCTTTATACCGATGTTCAGGTCGCCTCCCATGCTCAGGAAGTTCAGGGGACGGTCCCACTGATAATTGCTCAGCAGGTCCAGGATAAAGAGCTCCGGCTTGGTAATGTAGTCCTTTCCCTTGGAAATCTGAATCTCGATGCTCTCCGGGATAATGTCGCGGTACTTCTCGTCCAGTATGCCGGATGCGATGACGTTGTCCTTGTTGACGGGGATGACTATCCTGCGGGAGGCAATGTAGTCCACCCTGCGGCCGCTGGACATGGGCACCTTGACGTCGGGGTGACGGAAAAGCGTCATCACGTCGGCTATGTTCATCGCCTGGTCGCGGTTGTCCACGATAGGAATGTACTCGTTGGTGCCGTACAGGTACTGCTCCGGCCCGACCGAAAGGGCGAGGGGCGCGCTCTCGTTGCAGGCCCACTTCATCTGATCGATGTGCCAGTCGGTGCCCAGCAGCGAGGTGTTGCAGATACGTACATCCGTGCGCACGTTTTCCACCTCCTGGGCGTACCAGAGAGGGAAGGTATCGTTGTCGCCGTGGGTCACGAGTATGCCGTTGGGGCCTACGGAATTCAGGTAATTGCGGGCCATCTCCACCGCGGTGGCGCGTCCGGAACGGTCGTGGTCGTCCCAGTTCTCCGCTGCCATCAGGACGGGAACGCAGAGGCAGGCGACGGTGAGGGCCGCGGCCAGGACGGCACTGTCCTTACCCTTGCGCAGCTCGCTTATCCAGGTATAGACGGCTGCCACGGCCATGCCGATCCACACGCTGAAGAAGTAGAACGAACCGGCGTAGGCATAGTCCCTCTCGCGCACCTGATAGGGCGGCTGGTTGAGGTAGAGCACGATGGCGATACCCGTCATGAAGAACATCAGGAAGGTAAGCCAGGAGCCGCGTTTGTCTTTGTCGAACTGGAAGAAAAGGCCAAGCAGGCCGAGCAGCAGCGGCAGGAAGTAATAGTGATTCTTGCCGGCGTTGTCTTTCAGCAGCGAAGGGGCGTCGCTCTGGTCGCCCAGGCGAATCTCGTCTATGAACTTGATACCGCTCTCCCAGTTGCCGTGGAAAATGTTTCCGGGCGACGGGGAATGGACCTCGTTCTGGCGCCCGACAAAGTTCCACATGAAGTAGCGCCAGTACATCCATCCGAGCTGATAGTCAAAGAAATAGAACAGATTGGCACCCATCGTGGGCTTTTTGTCGGTGGCGCCTCGGACCGGCTTCCCCTTGCCCTCGGTGTAGGAACGGTAGAACTTCTCGTAGCGGCCGTCGCCCGAGGTACACCACATTCGGGGGAAGAGCATCTTGCCCTCCGGCTGGTAATCTGCATCCACCGGACCGGCGACTTTTTTGTATTTGCCTCCGAGGGGAGCCCAGTAGTTCGTGCTCTTGAGGTCATACGGGGCATCGTAATACTGGCCGTACAGCAGGGGCGTAGAGCCGTACTGCTCACGGCTGAGGTAACGCACCAGGGTAAAGGCGTTGTCCGGCTGATACTCGTTGGTCGGCGTCTTGGCGCAGGAGCGGATGATGTCTATGCTGAAGACCGAGAAGCCTATGATGATCATTGTAACGCACAGCAGGGCGGTATTGAGGAACACCTTTTCCTTCTTGAGCGTCGCAAAGATGCCCCAGAAGCACAGGGCCAGCAGGGCTACCATGAAGAAGGCCGCGCCGCTGTTGTACGGAAGCCCGAGCGTGTTCACGAAGAAGAGGTCACAGTAGGCCGCCAACTTGGGCAGATAGGGAATGAAGAGGAATACCAGCAGGCCGAGGATGACGCCTCCGACCGCGAATATCTTTACCAGCTCCCAGAAGGAGAAGGGCTTATCCTCCCGCCTGCGGTAGTAGAACATGAATACCAGGGCGGGTATTGCCAGCAGGTTGAGCAGGTGTACACCTATGCTCAGGCCCATCAGGAAGGCTATCAGCACTATCCAGCGGGACGAGTGGGGCCCGTCCGCCCGGTCGTACCACATGGTCATGGCCCAGAATACCACGGCGGTAAACAGGGACGACATGGCGTACACTTCGCCCTCGACGGCGGAGAACCAGAATGTGTCCGAGAAGCAGTAGGCCAGAGCGCCCACAAGGCCGGAGCCGATGACTGCCACGGCACCTCCGATGGTATCCGTCTTGACAATGCGGCGCACCAGCCATACTATCGTCAAATACAGGAACAGTATCGTGAGGGCCGAGCAGATTGCGCTCATGGCGTTGACCAGTATCGCGGCGTGCATGTTGTCGCCGAACATGGTGAAGAAGCGCGCAAACAGCTGGAATACAGGGTTTCCCGGCGGGTGGCCCACTTCCAGTTTATAGGACGAGGCGATGAACTCGCCGCAGTCCCAGTAAGAAGCGGAGGGCTCTATGGTGAGCAGATATGTGACGGCGGACACCGCAAACGCCACGAGGGCGGCAATGCGATGAGCCAGAGTGAATTTATCAGTCTTCTTCATCGGGCAGAGTAATCTGTTTGTATTGGTTCTTACGCTTCATCCAGCGCTCGCGGGCGAACTGCTGCATATCGGTGACCGTGTCGTTTTCGTCTATAATTTCCATGCCAAGAATGGTCTCGATGATGTCTTCCAGGGTGATAATTCCCTGAAAGCAGCCGTAATCGTCGATGATGCAGGCAATCTGGTCCCTGGACTTGAGGAGACTCTCCCAGATGTCGGAGACGGAGGTTTCCTCGTGGAAGGCGGCTATCTTGCGCTTGATGCTCTTCAGGCGCATGTCGAATTTATCTTCGGCCAGTTTCTCGAGCACGTCGTAGCGCATGATGTAGCCGGTGATGAATTCGGGCGAATCGGCATATACCGGTATGCGGGAGTTGTGGGAAAGCTCCTCCTGCTTGTAGAACTGCTTCAGCGTCATATTTTCCGGTGCGATGGCGGCGACCACGCGCGGAGTCATCACGTCGTAGGCCTTGATGTCGTCCAGCTTCATGATATTCTGGATGACCTTGTTCTCGGAGTCGTCGATTACGCCCTCCTCCTCGCCAATATTGGCCATCGCGCTCACCTCCTCGCGGGAGATGGTGGTGTCCGGCTCGTCGTCGGAAATGCTGCGGCGCAGCTTCATTACCAGCCATACCAGCGGATACAGCACCACCACCAGCAGATTCATGATCTGCGACAGCCACAGCAGGTCTTTCCAGTGGGAAGTACCGATGGTCTTGGGGACGATTTCCGAGAATACGAGTATGAGTATGGTCATCAGCGCGCTGATTATTCCGAACCAGTAGTCCCCTGTGAGCATCGACGCCTGGTGGCCCACCGCGGCGGCTCCGAGGGTGTTGGCTATGGTGTTGAGGGACAATATGGCGGACAGCGGCCTGTCGGGTTCCGTCTTGAGCTTCATGAAACGGGCGGCATTGCGGTCGCCTTCCTCCTCCTTCATGGTGATGTAGGAGATGGGAGTGGTCATCAGCACGGCTTCCAGCAGGGAGCACATGAACGAGACGGCCATCGTCAGAAGCAAATATATGATTAATAATGTCATATTTGTATTATAGCCTACAAATTTAGACATTATACAAACAAAAATCAAGTGAAGGCGTTTTTGCCTTCACTTGATCGGTTGTGTACCTGCCTTCTTAGTCGGGACGATATTCCAGAATATCGCCTGGAGAGCAGTCGAGGGTGGCACAGAGGGCGTCCAGGGTCGAAAAACGTATGGCCTTGGCCTTGCCGGTTTTGAGGATGGAGATATTGGCCGGCGAGATGCCCACTTTCTCGGAAAGCTCCCCGGAGGACATCTTCCTCCGGGCAAGCATCACGTCTAGATTAACCACTATCATAACCTACTCCTCGCTCTTCTGCTCTTCGGGCTTTGCCTCGCCCTTGAGGTAGTTGGGCAGTTCCATTCCGGCCATCTTGAAGAGGTCTTCAAGCGGGGGTACGGACTGCATCAGACCGGATACGAAGTTGGCGGTAGCGGTCTTGCCGTTTTCGCCTTTGCCGCCGTCCCAGACGGTCACCTTGTCGATATTGATGCCCTTCACGGCCTCTACCTGGGTCTTTACAAGCTCAGGCAGCTTGTCGGTGATGAGCATGGTGATGGCCTGACGTGCGTCGCCGCCCGCTGCATTGACCAGCTGGCCGAAACCTTCGGCCTGCTTGCTGAGCACCTCCAGGGTACCGCGGGCCTGTGCGTCCATCTTGGCATAGATTGCATCGGCCTCACCCTTGGCCTTGCGGCGCAGCTGCTCGGCAACGGCCTCGGCCTCGATGATGGCTTTTTCCTTCTCAATCTGTGCGGCGACCACGATGTTGGCCTGCTGGGTTGCCTTTTCGCGCTCGGCGCGGGCAAGTTCGGCGTCGCGCTCGCTCTTGTAGGCCTCCTCCAGAGCCTTTGCGGCCTGGACCTTTTCGGCGGCTACTGCGAGGCGCTCGGCCTCAGCCTGCTTCTCACGGCGCAGGGCGTCGGAATTGGCAATCTCGATCTTTGCGTTGTTCTCTCCCTTGACGGCGTCGGCATCGGCTGCGGCCACGTTCACACGGGTGTCCTTGTCGGCCAGGGCCTTTCCGGTCTCACCGTAACGGTTCTGCTCGGCCACGCTCTTCTTTGCGTCGTTGATTGCCTTTGCGGCGGCTTCCTTACCGAGAGCCTCGATATATCCGGACTCGTCGCGGATATCGGTCACGTTCACGTTGATGAGCTTCAGGCCTATCTTGCGGAGTTCGGCCTCCACGTTGGTGGATACGTTGGCGAGGAACTTGTCGCGGTCGGCGTTGATCTCCTCGATATCCATGGTGGCGATGACAAGACGCAGCTGACCGAAGAGGATATCGGTGGCGATGTTGCGGATCTCGTCGATGCCGAGGCCAAGAAGACGCTCTGCGGCGTTGGTCATGCTGTCGGACTCGGTGCTGATACCTACGGTGAAGCGGCAGGGCACGTCCACGCGGATGTTCTGCTTACTCAGGGCGTTGGTAAGGTTGCACTCGATGGAGATGGGGGTCAGGTCGAGGTAAGCGTAGTTCTGGAACACAGGCCAGATGAAAGCGGCGCCGCCGTGGATACATTTGGCGGAATTGTTCTTGCCCGTCTTACCGTAGATGACGAGAATCTTGTCCGAAGGACACCTGCGGTACCTGCGGAGGATGGCCGCGAAGGTGACGAACAGTACGAATACAATGATAAGAATAAGATACAGTGGCATAGTTATAAGGATTTAAGTGTTATACGATAAGAGTGTCGATGCTTTCTACCAGCAGGGTGTCGGAGCTGATTACCTCCACCACACGGATGGCTGCGCCGGTAGGGAGTTTGTCTCCGTCGGTTACGGCTTCGTACTCGCGTACGGCGTCGTTGATGGTAATCTGAACCTTGCCGGAGCCGGCGCGCTGGGCAGGAATGGTGAGATACACCTTGCCCTCACAGCCCACCGCTGAGCGGTACAGGTTGATGTTTCCGGCCTGCTGCATGCTGCTGAGCCAGCGGAAGAGCATCATCACCAGGAACACCAGGGCTACGCCGATGATGATGGATACGACCAGCAACAGCGAGGTGGAGGGGATTGCGTTCCTCAGAAGAATCGCGGACCACCCGAAGCCGAGGAAGAAGTTGACGAAGTTGCGGAAAGTCAGCAGCCCCAGTCCGGCGCTGTGACCGGCCGCCTGAGCGGCGTCCCCGGCGGTTGTGTCGAAGTCGGAGGCTTCGAGGCCGGAGGCGTCTGCGCCGGTATCGACATCGAAGTCACCGCCGGAATCTGCACCGATGAAGGTAAGGATGCTCTGGATTACGAATACCAGAGATGCGGAGAGCGTGATGGCCCAAAGGATTCTCATCATTACGCTCAAAGAGTTCCACCATTCAATCATAGTTGTATATTGTTTGTCGGTTTATTTTTCGCAAATATAATAAATTTTTATTGACAAACAATATTTTTTGTGATTTTTTTTACGCAGAGGATAGCCGCTTTGCGGCGTAAGGGGGTACGCCCCCTTTCCCCTGGGGGTGAAGGGGGATAGTCGATCGTTTACGATCCGGTGCCGGTCACGGCACCGGATCGTAGCCGGAGCCGCCGAAAGGATGGCAGCGTAAAATCCTCTTGAGCGAAAGCCAGAACCCCTTAATCGGCCCATACTTGCGGAAGGCCTCAAGGGCGTACTGCGAACAGGTGGGGGTAAAGCGGCAGCTGTTGGGCAGAAACGGCGAGATACAGTGCCGGTAGAACTGGATCAGCAGAATAAAAGGTGCGCTGAAGACCTTTTTAATGATTTCGCCGGCCGTCATGCTATCTTCCTCAGCAGGGAGCCGAGCTCATCGAATATGACGGAGAAATCGGCAATTTCGGCGGAATTATATACAAAGAGGATGTCGTGCCCGTGGCTTGCCAGCAGCTCCTTCTGCAGACGATAGGCCTCGCGCATGCGCCTCTTGAGCAGATTGCGCTTCACGGCACGCTTAAACAAGCGCTTGGGCACCGACACCATTATCCGGTTAATGCCGGAACCGGTATCGCACAGGCAACAACAGCGCAGGTGGAGCGTATGGTCCCACCTGCCCTTGCCCGTCAAAGCGGCTATAGCCGTCTTCCCGGACAATCTTTCCTCTTTTGAAAGCGTTGCCGCCATTATGTATAGATGATTATTTCTTCTTGCTGAAGAAAATGTCCAGTGCCTTGGCTGCCGACTGAATCTCCGGAGTAGGGCCCTCAACCGCAATTTCCAGCCCCTCGTTCTTCAATGCGGCGGCGATTCCGCGGCCGTAGGAAATCAACGACACGCTCTTAAGGTCGAAGTCGGGGAAGGCCGCACGCAGCGATTTGAGGTCGTTGGGATTGTACATCACAATAGCGCCATAATCTGCCAGGTTCAGACCGGAAATATCCTGAATGACGAATTTTACCATAACGGAAACCGTGTAGTCCAGTCCGGCCTTCTCGAAAAGGGAACTGATAAGGGAGGTATTGGATTCGGCAGAGGTGGTGATAAGGAATTTTTCTCCCTTATGCTTGGGTCCTATCAGGGAAACGATGGACTGGGGCGTTCCGTCTCCGAAGAAAATCTTGCGCTTGCGGTATACCACGTGCTTCTGCAGATATAGGGCCACCAGTTCGGTGGAGCAGAAATACTTCATGGTCTCGGGCACCTTGAAGCGCATCTCGTCGCAAAGCTTGAAGTAAGCGTCGATGGCATGGCGGGACGAGAACACTATGGCAGTGTAGTCGGGAAGGTTGATTCTCTGACTGCGGAACTCCTTGGCCGAAAGCGGCTCGATAAGGAAAAACGGGTGGAAATCCAGGCTTACACCGTATTTATCTTCCAGTGCTTTGAAAGCGTTTAGGTTGGAAGGAGCTTTTTGCGAAATAAGTATCCTCATAATGTGCACACGAAAACCAATATACCTAACGGCAGGATTTCGAGGGCGCAAAGATACAAAAATGTTGCAAATAAAGAAAAACGGGAAGAAAAAATTTGTCCGGAACGCACAAAATAGAGCAGTGCAACTGCCGCAGTTTCAATCAGTAACACAACCTTGACCGCATAGTCGGGCACACGGAACGCCGAAAGAACCAGGGCGCTTACCATCAGCAAAGAAGTCAATACAATCTGGTAATTGTAAACGCTGTGCCTGAGGGTGCAGTCGTAGTCGGCGGTCAGGCTGCGAAACCTGGAGACCAGATACAGCAGACGCCGCAAAACCAAATAACCGAGTATCAGTCCGCCGGTGACCGCAAGTTGCCATTCGTCCGGGAGTGCCGCCTTGAAAGACGGGTTTACCATATCCCATCGGTCTGCAACTATACATAGTATCAGCATTGTAACAAGCGCCAGATTGTTGCGCGTACGGGCAAGGCTGACGCTGTGCTCAAGTTCCAGGTTCCCCTTCCATATAATCACACAACGGAGCAGATGAGGATAGAGACGCAAAAGGTCGACCAGTGAAAGGACCAGAAGGATAAGGGAGAAAACCACGGCGATGCGATTCACCATGCAGTCCCCCCACGTGCGGACGGCCAGGTCGAGCGGAACGGGCTCGACCGGCATTTCCAGGGTACCTCCTTTGAACAGGTCCGGCAGCATCAGTTACCTCTTTTTGCGTTATATCCCATTGACTGCAGCAGCGCAGTGACCTTGTCGCGCATGTCGCCCTGGACGGTGATTTCCCCGTCTTTAGCAGTTCCGCCCACCCCGCATTTGGTTTTAAGGACCTTGGCGAGGGCCGCCAGGTCGTCGGAAGTGCCAACGAACCCCTCAACCAGCGTAACCTGCTTACCGGCCCGCTGACGGCGGTCGATACGCACTATCAGGCGCTGCTTACCCGGAGGGAGCGTTTCCGCTTCCCGCTCTTCCTGCTGCTCATATTTAAAGTCCGGATTGGTGGAATAAACCACTCCCAGCCGGGATTTCCAGTCGTTGTCTGCCATATCAGCGTTTCTTAATGGAATTAACTGCCGATAATGAAACTGCCCCCAGAACCAGAAGGATCAGGAGTATGGAGCAGGCGCGGGAGATGGCCTCGCCGCGGGAGTAGGAGAGGGGCTCGAAACTCATGGTGAGCTTGTGCTCTCCGGCGGGGAGGTTGATGCAGCGCAGAAGGCCGCCGGCGATGGAGCCGAGTTCATCGGAGCCGCCTTCATACAGCTCGACGGGCAGTTCGGTACCGTCTTCCAGGCGCGCCACCCAGCCGGCGGGATAATACACCTCGCTGAACACGGCCCTGCCGCCGCCGGCGCTGGAATAACTGTAATCCAGACGGTCGGGGGTATAGACGTCCAGCTGAATGTCGCCAGCGTCAGCATTCTCGAACCAGGCGTTACCACGGGCGTACTTGTATTCCACGGGCGGCACGTCTCCGGCGATGATTATGTAGCGGCAGTTGAGCGATGCCAGGCTTTCCAGATACGGCGCGGCGTCTTCCGCCTCGCCGAGCGTCTGCGCGCCGGAAATAGCCTTGGTCAGACGGGAAAGGTCGGGGGCGATTTGACGGTCGATGTACTCCTGGTAACGCTGGAGCTTGGCCGGCGAATATCCGCCTATACTCTTGTGCCAGTAGGACGGATGAGAGTCGTTGAACACGTTGACGCTGAGGTCCAGCACGCGGTACGACGGGTCGGTGTCCTCCAGTATCATCTTATCCACCGGACGCTTGTCGAACTGCCCCTGGAAGTCCTTGGGACGGGTGAAGTCTTCCGGTCCGAGGTAGCGCTTGCCGATGAAGAACAGGTCTGCCAGCACCAGCACTCCGACCAGTGCGGCAGCCACCACACGGCGGCCGGACGGCGTTTCGTTCTTGCCTAGCAGCCCCCAGCCCCAGAGAATCGAGACTATGGCAAGGACGACAAGCAACAGCGAGCGCCATGTGTCCGCCCAGAGCAGATGGCGGCGGTCGGCGGCCAGGGCCTGGACGAAAATATCGGGCTGACCGGCATCGGCGGCCGACGTGAAAGTGCCGAACAGGCTCTGCAGCACCGCCAGCAAAAGCAGCAGTCCTATCGTTATCCCTCCGGATATCCGCAGCTTGCGCAGCAGTTCTTGTCTTGAGGCTGTGCTCTTCAGGATAGCGTCAAGCATCAGGAAACCCAGTATCGGCAGCGTGAACTGCAGGATCACAAGGGCCATGGAAACCGTACGGAACTTATTGTACAGCGGGGCGAAATCGTAGAACAGTTTGGTGAACCAGAGGAAATGGCTGCCGACGGCAAGGAACACCGCCAGCAGTGAAGCTATTACAATCCACCAGCGCTCGCGCCCCTTCCACCAGCACAGGCCGAGAATAAACAGGAAGACGGTCACGGCTCCCATATACATAGGGCCGGCAGTAAAAGGCTGAGGGCCCCAGTAGGTGGGCATACTGCGGCTGGCCTGCTTAAGATTGGGCTGTCCGGCCCGCTTGAGCAGCTGCACCGTCTCGGAGTTCATGCTCAACGGGGCGATTGAAGCTCCGCCGTTATAGTTCGGAATGGCGAGATTGGGGAGTTCCTCCCATCCATAAGACCATGCGGTAGCGTAATCCAGGTCCAGTCCCTTGCGGCCCTGAGTGCCTTCGGAGGCCTCGGAGGAAGTGCCGCCGCGCATCGAATAGGGGGTGTATTCCCAGGTCGGCAACAGCTTTATGGCATTTGTGCCTATGCCGGCCAGGCCCATCACCAGCAACAGTGCGGAAGCTATCCAGAAACCCTTCTGCGACATCTTTTTCCGCAGAAGCGACACGAACAGCACGGCAACGTAAACCAGAATGATAATTGCCAGATAGTACGATATCTGCGGATGATTCGCTTTGATCTGCATTGATAAGGCCAAACCGAATAAAGCCGAACCGAGAATGATCGAAGGCCAGCTTAAGGCGGAACCGCCGCGAGTTCTCTCTCCGGTGGCTGCGCGGTAGGTATAAACCACCGCCGCAAGCACCCATGGGGCGAATGCCAGCGCCTGCATCTTGGTGTTATGACCGACCTGGATTATCTGGATGTTGTAGGAGCAGAAGGTGACGGCTATGGCGCCCCCCGCCGCAACCAGGGGGTGTACCCCGAACGCCAGGAACAGCAGGAACGCCCCCAGCAGCGAGATAAACAGATACGAAGCGGGGCGCTTTCCCGTCAACAGCAGATTGTAAATCTTCTGGGTCCAGTCCCCTTTTGTGCTGACGGTAATGGTCGTGGTGGGCATGCCGCTGAACATGGACCCGGTCCAGGCGGCAGGCTTGTCGGGGTGGGCGCTGTTCCAGGCCTCGGTCTCATGAGCCATCCCATGCCAGCCGGAAATATCGCTCTGGTTGATAATCTTACCCTTAAGCAGTTCCGGCATAAAACCGTAACTCAGCGCCAGGAAACCCAACACTATACCCAGATATAGCAGTACTTTCTTCAACATCACTGTAAAAATTGCTCTACCCATTCCCGGTCCACTTTCACCAGCCCCTTAAGGCCGGCGGTAATGGCAGGATTGCGTCCGACGATGGCCCTGCAGTCCTCATACATATTGAACCCGACGGACAGCATCTGCATCTGCCCGTTCTCCGGATAGGTGAAAATTATATCATTGTCCGCGCCGTCAACCCGCAGGAACTTCAGGTCCGCATCCTTGCCCATCTCCTGTCTGGTGACGAACTTGCACAGCTCCATGGTAACGTCGTCCAGTCCGGCGTCGAAAATCTTGACCTTCTCCACCAGCGAACCGACATCGGAGACAAGACGCCCCGCAATGCCCTCGTCAAGCCCCTCGACTTCGATTTCCCGGTCCGACAGGCAGGCCAGCAGGTGCTCGTCGCGGTAAATCACCGGAGAAGTGTTGAGGCTCTTGTAGCCGCAGAAAGGACAGGTAAAGACAAACAGCTCCCCGTTAAGCACTTTAGCCTTGAGTCCGGGCTCGGCTACAGCGTCTATATGCCTGTAGGCCTTGAATCCGGATTCTTTGCCGCAGCGGGCGCAGGTGACGGGTACGGATGTAAAAACTGAACTCATAGTATCTCGGTCAGTTTTCTGGTGAGTTCAAGACGGGAGTACTTGGCTATTTCGCCCTTCGGAGCGTCGTCTTCCCCGATCAGGTGGCGCTCCCACGCGCTTTCGATGAAGTTGCGGACGGGTTCCGTGCGGTCCCAGTCGTAAATGACGCCGGCTCCGGCATCCTTCAGCACGTCTGCGACGGCACCCTTTTCCTGCCCTATGCCGAGTATTGGCCGGCGGGCCGCCAGATACTCGAAAATCTTGCCCGGCAGAATCTTGGCCAGCTCGGGCTCCTCGCGCAGAGGCATAATCAGCACATTGGCGCTGCGCTGCTCCTGAATGGTCTGAGTATGGGAAATGTAGCCCAGGTTGTCCACATTGTCGCCCAGCCCGCGCACCTTCAGGGCCTCGAAAATCTCGCCGTCGGTGGGGCCGGCCAGGCGTATGCGCAACTGCTTGCGGAAGTTGCTGTCTTCCGAGCATTTGCGCGCCAGCACGTCCCACAGGCGCAGAGGATTGCCGTCGGAGGCCATAATACCGGTATGTACCACGGTAAACTTGTCTGCGGGCAGGACGGGAGGAGTATCGGTGAAGTCGTCCTGATCGTAGCCGTTGGTGATCAGTTCCACCGGAGTCGAGGTACGGGCCTGGAAATCGGCCTGCACGTAGCTTGTAACGGCTATTATTGTGTCGGCATTGTCCAGCACCTTCTGCTCCAGCCTGCGGTGACGGGCGGCCGTCCAGGGGAACAGCCCCATGTGCTTGAAATAATAGACCTCAGTCCACGGGTCGCGGAAATCGGCCAGCCAACGCACTCCGGTCTTCTGCTTGAGCTTGAGGCCTATCAGGTGCATCGACTGCGGCGGTCCACTGGTGACGATAGCATCTACTGGGTTGTCCTTCAGATATTTACGTAGGAAGCGCACGGACGGCCTCACCCAGCCGACGCGGGGATCCGGCACGAAGAGGTTTCCTCTTGCCAGCACGGCCAGCCGCTGCTTGAAGGTCTTCTTCTGGCTGTTCATCTGGTTGACGCCTGCTCCCTTGTCGCCCGAACGGAAGAATTTGCGGTACAGCTTGTACGGCTCCATGATGGGGCGGCGGATTACCTCAACATCGGCAGGAACGTCGGCGATAAGGCTGTCGTCCTTTGCCAGCTGCTCGGGGTTCTCCGGGGTATAGATCACCGGCTCCCAGCCGAAGTTGCGAAGGTATTTGGCAAATTTTACCCAGCGCTGCACTCCGCTGCCCCCGGTCGGAGGCCAGTAGTATGTGATTATCAGTACTTTTTTCATATTGTCAGTCATTGTCCGCCCCTACCTCTTCCTTGAGCTTGCGCAGGAGGTCGAAGGCTTGGAGGGGAGTCATTGAATTCAGGTCCGCACCGATCAGCTGCTCCCGCACAGAGCTCAGTACGGGATCGTCCAGCTGGAAGAAAGACAGCTGCACGCTGCCGTCTTCCGAGGTGTCGCGGGAAAGAGCGTCGGCGTTCTTCTCGCGCCTTTCCAGCTCACGCAAGGTGCGCTCGGCGGAGTGAATCACTTCCTGCGGCATTCCGGCCATGCGGGCCACGTGGATACCGAAACTGTGGGCCACGCCGCCGCGTTCGAGCTTTCGGAGGAAGATGACGTCGTGCCCCTCTTCCTTTACCGCGATATGCCAGTTGTGCACACGCGGGAAGTGGTTTTCCATATCGTTCAGCTCGTGGTAGTGGGTGGCGAAGAGTGTCTTGGCGCCGTGCCCGTGCTCGTGGGTGTACTCGATGAGCGCCCTGGCGATGGACATGCCGTCGTAGGTCGAGGTGCCGCGGCCAATTTCGTCCATCAATACCAGGGAGCGCTCGGAGAGGTTGTGCATTATCATTGCCGTCTCCAGCATCTCCACCATGAAGGTGGACTCGCCCCGGGAGATGTTGTCGGTCGCTCCGACACGGGTGAAGATTTTGTCGAACAGGCCGATACGCGCCTCGCGTGCCGGCACGAAAGAGCCCGCCTGGGCCATCAGCACTATCAGCGCAGTCTGGCGGAGGAGGGCGGACTTACCGGCCATATTGGGGCCCGTGAGCACCATGATCTGCTCCCTTCGGCTGTCCATGGATATGTCGTTGGGCACGTATTCCTCCCCCGGCCCCATCATCGTTTCGATGACGGGATGACGGCCGGCCTTTATGTCGAAGGAGAGGGATTTGTCCATTACGGGACGGCAGTATCCCCGGTCGAGGGCCTGTCTGGCATAGCTCTGAAGGACATCTATCTGCGCTACTATCTGGCAGTTGGCCTGAATGTCGCGGATACGTTTCTGCACCTCGGCCACCAGGGCACCGTAGATGCCCGATTCCAGCTCGTAAATGGAACCTTCGGCATCCAGGATCTTGCTTTCGTAGGCCTTGAGCTCCTCCGTAACGTACCGTTCGCTGGAGACGAGCGTCTGCTTGCGTATCCACTCCGGCGGTACGCTGTCGCGATAGGTGTTTCGGACCTCGATATAGTAGCCGAATACGTTGTTGTAGCCGATTCTGAGAGAATTGATGCCGGTGCGTTCGATTTCGCGGGCCTGCATCTGCTGCAGGTATTCCTTGCCGCCGCGGGAGATGCTGCGGAGTTCGTCCAACTGCGCGGATACGCCGGGGGCGATGACGTCGCCCTTGCCGAGCTGCGCCGCAGGCTCCTCTGCCATGGTGGCGACTATACGCTGCAGCAGCGGGTCGGTGTCCTTGATACCCTTTGCAAGCTTGTCCAGGGCCGGTATCCCGGTGTCGCTGCACATCTGCCGCAGGGGCGTCATCTGCCTTAACGACTGGGCCAGCCGCATCATTTCGCGGGGGGCAATCTTACCGGTGGCGGCTCGGGCGACGATACGGTCCAGGTCGCCTATGTCCGATATGAGGGTACGAACTTCGTCCAGCGCTTCCTCGTTGTCGCAGAAAAACTGCACCACGTCGTAACGACCGTTGAGCGTCGGCAGGTCCAGGACCGGGAGCGAGAGCCACTCGCGCATCAATCGGGAGCCCATAGGCGAACTGCAACGATCCAGCACGTCGATGAGGGATACGCCCTCGCGGCCGGCGTTACTTTGGAAAATTTCCAGATTACGTATGGTGAAGCGGTCCATCCATACGAAGCTGCCCTCGTCTATGCGGCTTATGCTGCAGATGTTGCGGAGGCCCTGATGGTGCGTCTGCTCCAGGTAGAAAACCAGGGCGCCGGCACAGCAGACGGCCAGCGGATAGCGGTCCACGGCGAAGCCCTTCAGCGAACTCACGCCGAGCTGGCTGCAGAGCTTTTCGGTTGCGGCATCCTGCACGAAGGCCCATTCGTCTATTGCGGAAACAAAGAAGTCAGGATATTTTTCTCTGATGGCGCGGAAAATGTCGCGCTGCACCACCAGCTCCGTGGGGCGGAAACTGTAAAGCAGTGTGGAGATGTAGTCGGTGCTGCCCTGAGCGACCTTGAAGGTGCCGGTAGAGACGTCCAGGAAGGCGGCGCCGCAGTCTCGCCCGTCGAACATAAGACCGGCCAGCCAGTTGTGCTCCTTGCCGTCCAGCATGGTTTCGCCAAAGGCGACTCCGGGGGTAAGTATTTCAGTGACGCCGCGCTTTACAAGCTTGGTCTTTACCAGTTTGGGATCCTCAAGCTGGTCGCAGATCGCAACCTTGAAGCCGGCACGCACCAGCTTGGGAAGATAGGTGTCCAGGGCATGATGTGGGAATCCGGCCATGTCCGTGGTGCCCTTTTCTCCGTTGGAGCGGCGGGTAAGGACCATGCCCAGCACCTTACTTAGGGTAACGGCGTCGTCGGAATAGCACTCATAAAAATCCCCCACCCGGTACAGCAGGAGCGCCTCCGGGTTCTGGGCCTTGATAGAGAAATACTGCTTCAGCAGAGGGGTATCTTCCGTCGATTTCGCCATTTGGAATCTATTGGTAAATAGATTTCAAAGATAGCGTTTTTTTTACAAATCCTGAATGCTGCCGGAGAAGTACATGGGGATGAAAGCCTGGGGATAGTATTCGATGCGGGGAGAAGGGCCTTCGAACACTACCGTGAGGACATCGAGCCAGATCTCCAGGTCTGCAGGCACTGAGCCCCGTTCTTCCGAATTCAGGAAAGCCTGAGCTGCGGAAACCATGCGCCTGCGTTTGTCATAACCTACATTAACCTCCGGCGGCACTGGCGTCCCGCCGCTGCGGGTTTTGATTTCAATCACGTGAAGCACGGCATCCTTTAGCGTAAGGATATCCAGCTCCAGATGCCCCGCCCTCCAGTTCCGTCTCAGTATCTTATGGCCCTCCCCTATCAGCCAGGAACTCGCCTCCTCCTCTCCCCGCGCCCCGATTATTTGTTTCTTCGTTTTCATAGCGACCGCAATATTGCTATTTAGCGTCGCTTCTCCAAGGAATCAAAAAAATCAGCAATGAAGTTTTGCTGATTCTTTGTAAAAGATTTTTTTTTCGATTAACCCTACGAAACGGTTATCGCTTACAGGGACTTAATGAAAATGAACACTATAGCTACCGGGATTATCCAGCGGATAACGAAATACAGCACGTTGAAAATCTTGCCGGTGAAGGAAAGGGTGCCGCCGTTGGTAAGTTCCTCCCTCACGTCAGCCTTCTTCATCTTCCATCCAACGAACAGCGTGAATGCCAGCGCGCCAAGCATCATCAGCACGTTGGAGCAGGCGTAGTCGCACAGATCAAAGACGGTCTTTCCGAAAATTTTGAAGTCTCCCAGAATGCCGAAGGACAACGCGCACGGAATACCCAGCAAGGCCGAAAAAATAAAAAGCAGAAGGGTGGCCTGCCCGCGCTTGAGATGGTACTGCTCCACCACATGCTCTACGCATACGTCCAAAATGGAAATCGACGACGACAGGGCAGCCATCAGTATTGCCAGGAAGAATATTATCGTGATGATATATCCCAGTACAGGGGCCTCCATCCCGAGTTTGGAGAAAATGTACGGCAGGGTTTCGTACACAAGGGACGGTCCGGCGCCCGGCTCTATTCCGGCCGAAAACACCGCCGGCATAATCGCGAATCCGGCTATCAGTGCGAATCCGGTGTCCGATAAGGATGTCCAGACGCCGGATCCGAATATACTGGCGTCCTTCTTCATGAAGGAGGAATAAATCAGCACCGTACCAACGCCGAGAGACATGGAAAAGAAGGACTGCCCGAGGGCGCAGGCCCAGGCTGCCGCATCCAGTTTGGAGAAATCAGGGTTCACCAAGTACTTCACACCTTCTCCGGCTCCCGGAAGCGACACCGAGAAAACGACCATTGCCACCATGAGGAGGAACAACAGGGGCGTGGTGAATTTGGAGAAGAATTCAATTCCGTCTTTTATGCCGCGCATCACAATAAACGCCGTCACCAACAGGAATGCGAGCTGCATTGCCACAGACTCCACGGGAGACGACGCCATCTGCCCGAAAATAGCCGTGGCCTCATCCGGATGACCGTGCGCAAGATGGCCGGAAATGGAGCGGATCAGAAAGTCGAGAGACCAGCCTCCCACTACACAGTAATACGAACACAGCACAAAGCAGGTTAACAGGGAGACCAGGCCCATTATCTTCCATCCTGTCCCGGGGGCCAGCGTTTTAAACGACCCGTAAACACTGCTGCGTGCACGCCGGCCGATTATTGACTCGGAGACAAAGCACGGCAGTGCCAGAAAAAGGCTGCAGACGATGTATGCGATGATGAACGCCGCTCCGCCGTGCTCCCCCACCATGTACGGGAAACGCCAGATGTTTCCGAGCCCGATAGCGGACCCGGCCATGGCCATAATAAACGTGAAGGAACTGCCGAAATGTTCTCTTTTGGCTGCGGACATCTACTACTAACTAACGATTAACCGCCCCAAATTTCGGAATTTATTTTAGAAAATCAAAAGCTACTTCTCGTAAACTACGAATTCGAAGCGGTATCCGGTCTCCGGGTCGGTGTATGTCTCGGAGCAGCTGATACGATGCCATACTGCCGGATCTATTTCGGGGAAGAAAGCATCCGCATCTTCTACCACTGTATGGACATGGGTAATGTAAAGACGGTCCATCATAGGTAATGCGGCCCGGTACACCGAGGCGCCGCCCATGATAAAACACTTATCCTTGCCGGTGGCCTCGGCCTCACGGAACGCCTCGTCGAAGGAATACACGCAGCAGGCTTCCGGAATCGGGTCTCCGCCCAGGTTCAGCACAATGTTTTTGCGGCCCTTAAGCGGCCTGAAGGGGAGAGAAAAATATGTGGTGCGGCCCATTATGACCGGGTATCCGGAGGTAACGGACTTGAAGTATTGAAGGTCTTCCGAGATGTGCCAGGGGAGGTCTCCCTTTACACCTATTCCATTGTTATCCGCGATAGCTACAATAAGGCACTTAAGCATGGCTGAAAGGTATTATACTGCAACAGGAGCTTTTATGGCGGGCCAGGGGTCGTAACCCTCCAGCGTGAAGTCTTCGTAGCGGAAATCCCAGAGCTCCTTAACGTCGGGATTCAGCTTCATTACGGGCAGGGGGCGAGGCTCGCGGGAGAGCTGCTCGGCCACCTGGTCGAAGTGGTTCAGGTAGATGTGGGTGTCGCCGGTAGTATGTATGAACTCCCCGGGCTTGAGGCCGCAGACCTGTGCAAGCATCATGGTCAGCAGGGCGTAGGAGGCGATGTTGAACGGCACGCCGAGGAAGGTGTCCGCGCTGCGCTGGTAGAGCTGGCAGCTGAGCTTGCCGTTGGCAACGTAGAACTGGAAGAGGCAGTGGCAGGGGGGCAGGGCCATCTTGTCTATGTCGCCGGGGTTCCATGCGCACACCAATATACGGCGGGAATCCGGATTGTGGCGTATGGTCTCCACCACCTGCGCCAGCTGGTCGATGCTGCGCCCGTCGGCCGTTTCCCAGCTGCGCCACTGATGCCCGTAAACCGGTCCGAGGTCGCCATTCTCGTCGGCCCACTCGTCCCAGATGGTCACTTTGTTGTCGTGCAGATAGCCGATGTTGGTGTCGCCCGCGATGAACCAGAGCAGTTCGTGGATGATGGAGCGCAGGTGCACCTTCTTGGTGGTCAGCAGAGGGAAGCCGTCCTCCAGGTTGAAGCGCATCTGGTAGCCGAAGACGCTCTGCGTCCCCACTCCCGTACGGTCCTGCTTGATAACGCCGTTCTCGCGGATATGCCGCAGTAAATCGAGGTACTGTTTCATTGGTCGTAGTGTTTTTCCAGATATTCGAGGACTCTGCCGGTGGGTGCGTCCTTAAGCAGCACGCGCTTGCGGGAATCCAGCAGATACAGCGACGGAATGGCCCTGATGTCGAAACTGCCGGAATCGCGGAGGGAGAAGGTGTAATCGTAACCGTTAACCCAGTTCGACGGATAGTTGGACAGATAATCGCGCCACTTGTCCACCTCTTCGTCTATGTAGATGTTGACGATGGCCAGACGCTTATCCTTTATCATGGGAGAGATGTATTTGCAGGTGCTGATATCGTCTATTATTTCCTGGCAGGAATTGCATCCGGGGTTGCTGAAGAAGAGCATGGTGTAATCCACCTTGTAGGCGTACAGGGACGATTTGTTGCCCCTGGCATCCTTGAAGCTGAAATTGGGAACCGTCTGGCCGTAGCCGTTGGTACGGCACTGCTTCGCCTCGTAACGGTAGGCGTTGCGCATATCCTCCCTGGTGCAGGGGCTGACCGCCATGCCCTCAACGAAAGGGAGATAGTAATCCTCGTCGCGCATAGGGGAATTGGGGTCGAAGAGGTAGCTGGACGCCTTTTCCGTGAAGCGCAGATAGGTTTTCGCCGACGTGTCGGCCAGCTGCTTCGCCTCCAGTTGGGAGAAAAGCTTCTTTATGCTCTCCCGTGCCTTATTGTAAAAATGCGGCTCGTCAGGCGTGGACAGCGACTTCATTATCAGCAGGATTTCGATATAGTTGGACAGGGCCTGCTCCACCTCTGCGTCGGGAACTCCGAGGATCGCTTCCGGCGTGGTTTTCCAGTCGCCCTTGAAAAAGCCGTCCCAATAATGCTCCAGCACATATTCCCGGGACGCATTAGCATCGTCTCCATAGACACTGGGGACACTGAGTTTGGGGAACTGACGGGTATCGGAAGCCGCCTCCGCCTTTGGTCCTCCCCCTCCGCTTACGGTTGCCGTCTGGGTTTGGCCGTCATTATTCGTGCCGGTACGCCAACCGCACGAGCAGAGCAGCGCGAGCGCCGCCGCCAAGAGTATTATCTTTGTCTTCATCCTTACAAAGATAATAATAATTGGCGAAAAAGATAAGGGAAAAATCCTTAAGGCTGTCTGGTGAAGCCAAGGACGGAGAGTCCATTGGCGATCTCCTCCCGGCTCATGAACAGATTCCACAGCAGAGCGTTGCGGGCGTTTTCTATCATCACTACGATAGGCCCCTGGTCGATGGCGATATAGGACGGTGCGAACCAGGTGGACGAGAGGTTGAAAGCGTCATAGAAGCCGTATTCGCCCCACAGCCTGTCGCCGAGGACGTAGTAGAAGTGCCGGATGGCGCGGAGGCTCTCCTCCGGCAGGTATGGATAAGATGCTACGGCGGCCGTCGGAGCTATGGTCCCGCGGTCGTTGGAAGGCGCGGAGGCGGTGTAGCCTCCGGGATAATCGCTCGCCGTAAGGCCCCAGCAATCAGCCGAATAGCCGGCGTAGCCTTTGGGATTGGAAACGCAGTAGTTGTAATTGTAGCGGGCATGGGCGACGTTCTGCTCCCAGTAGTCGGCATACTTGTCCTTAAGGCCCCTCGGGTCAAGCCCCATGAATGAGTAATGGGCAAAGAACATCGGTCCGTTTACCCCGGGCTTCATGGTGCCGCCGGAGGCCCAGCCTTCGTGATATACCTCAGGAGCGACCGGATGGGTGGGGGACGATGCGGCCAGCAGGTAAACTATCAGCCCTTCGTTCCAGCCGACTATCTTCATGTTCATGGCCCAGCCCTTGTCCGGCGACCAGTGCCAGTAAAGTACATTCTGGCCGCGGGTGTACCAATCCCATTCCACGGCACGCCAGATGTCGTTTATGCTGGTGCGTATATCATCTTCGCCTGGGGAGTTAAAGTACTGGGCGACCGTCAGCAGGCCCTGGATAAGGAATGCCGTCTCTACCAGGTCGCCGCCGTTGTCATTGGCGCTGAACGGAATGGCCTTGCCGCTGCTGCCGTCGATCCAGTGAGAGAAGGCTCCGTGGAAGCGTTCCGCCTTACCTCCGAGGAAACTTAATATCTTGCGCATGCGCTCCGCCGCCTCGTCGCGGGTTATGAATCCGCGTTCTACCGCTACGGGAAGCGTCATTATCCCGAATCCGCTGCCGCCTATTGCGACGGTGTTGCCGGAGCCGAGCCGCTCCCTGGCCATGCCGCAATCGGGATGCGCATAGTCCCAGAAATACCGGAACGTCTGCTTCTGGACAAGCGTCAGCAGCTCTTCGTCGGGGATGCGGGGGAACTTGTCGGAGGTGTCGTAAGATGTTGTAAATGAGAACGAAAAGTCGTTCAGCAGATTAAGGTTGAAAGCCGGTCCGGAACTTATCCTGACTTTGTATTCTTTCCCCCAGGAGAGTTTCCCTTCGGGCGTCAGGACAAGGGTTTTGCCGTCTTCTCCCTGTCGCGGAACGAGATTGCCTCCCGTAAAGGCGACGCAGGAGGCGGAGGGGTCTTTGTCGAGTTTAAACTCCGAAGTGAAAACAATGCTGATTTCCACTCCGTCGGCCGGAATATCCTTTACCGAACCGGCATCGATTACTTTCTTGCCGGACACTTCTACAGATACAATGAAGGCCTTCTCCAAGCCTTCCGAGGGTACGGAAGGCTCGCAGGAGACGGCAAAAAGTGCAAATGCCGACAGTGCCGCGGCAAGAAAGTATCGTGCCATACCGGTTTAAATAGCTGCTGCAACGGCGGCGGCGAGCTCCTGTACGCGCAGGGTAGCAAGTTCGGTCTCGGAGAGAACCCTGTTGTAGATGCGGATTTCGTCGATCGAGCCGGCGAAGTAGGACTGCCAATCCTGGTTGGACTGACCCTCGATGAAGGTGGACCAGCCGCCTACATACATTGCATTGCAGCTTGAGCTTACGAGATTGCTGACAGGGAGCTTGGGTCCGAATTCGGCCTCCTTGACGAGGATTCCGTCAACGAAGAGCTTCCAGGCTCCGGAGGTGGCGTCATAGGTGAATGCGAACTGGAACCACTTGTCGTACTTTGCAAAAGCGGGATCCCAGGTGTCCAGCCAGAGGTTCTGCTCTGCGCCTTCTGAATCGTGGAATACGAGACGGCCGTTAACCTGCTGAGTCTTCACACCTTCGTCGTTGGTGCCGCTGTTGTCGAAGTAGGCGATGAATGCGGGCCAGTCGATGCCGGAACCGTTGACAGAAAGGATAGCGCCCTTGGAGCAGCTCTCGTTGAGCTTTACCCAGCAGGTGAAGGTCATGCTCTCCAGCTGCTTGAAAGCGTTGTTGGCTGCAAGGTTGAACTTCAGGTATGCCTGCTTCATGTTGTCGCCGGTGGTGTTGATATAACCCTGTCCGAGAAGGCCTTCTGCGTATGATGCGCTGCCCTTGGCCTCTGCGTAGGTGATGCCCTCGCCCACGGAGACATTCTTGTCTGCAGCCTCAAGAGGCATATAGACTACAAGATTCTCGGAGGCGACGGTGACCATGGTCTTACCGGGATCATCGGCAGGCTTGTCTGCAGGATCACATGCTGCAAAGCATGCTGCTGCAGCCAGGAATGCGAAAAGAATGATAACTTTTTTCATTTTGATAATTAATTAGAAAGGTTAATGGTTATTGTTAATATGTATATCCTTGAGTTTTGGGAAGGTTCGGGTTCAGCAGCCTTTCGGGTGCCGGGATGGGGAAGAGTTCGTTCTTGCCCGCCTTGAACCCGAGAGGCCCCAGCACCTCAACGGCCTTTCCGGTACGGACCAGGTCGAAGAAGCGGTTCTCCTCCAGGGCAAGTTCGGCCCTGCGCTCGTCGTAAACCACGTCCAGAGTCGCACCGCAGGCTGCAAGGCCGGCGCGTGCGCGCACTTCGTTCAGGGCGGCATCGGCGGTATAACCGCTCTCGGAAGAAATCGAAGCTCCCTGCAGCATGGCTTCGGCATAAATGAGAAGTATCTCGGCATAACGTATTATGCGCATGTTGTGATCCAGGCCGTAACCGTTGTAGGAACGCTTGCTCCCGGAAGACGGGGTGTAAACCTTGCCGTTATAATAGGGGTTTTCGCTGGCCACCTTGATGGAGTCGCCCTCGGCGGTCTTAGTACCCCTGACGAGCACCGTCACAGACTTGCGGATATTATCTCCCCTCTCGTCCAGGAACTGCATAAGCTTCTCGCTGGGAACCTTGTAGCCCCATCCCTGCATATTGTTGGGAGTGTTGCCGCGAGGGCCCTGGATGAAGGCGTAGTAGCATATAGGCAGAGGATCGGAAGTCTGGTCCATGTCGGAGCTCTGTATCTCCATAAGGGACTCGCTGCCGCACTCGTATTCTACAGAGAATGCATCCTTGAAGCGCGACTGGAGCGTGAATTTGCCGGAAGCGATGATGGCGTCGGCCTGTTTTGCCGCCTCGTTCCAGTCCTTACGGTAAAGTGCAACCTTGGCCTTGAGGGCCATGGCGGTATATTTGGTGTAGCGGCCGGGATACCCTGAGTACGAACCAGGAACTATATCGATTGCCGCATCCAGATCAGAGTATATGAAGTCGTAGAGCTGCTCCGCCGTGGAAACCTGCATTGACGCAAGTTCGTTGGAAGACATGGTCCTGTCTATCTTGGGCACGGAGCCGAACAGACGGACCAGGTTGAAGTACGCAAAGGCCCTGATTATCTTGGCTTCGCCGCGGCACTGCTCCACCTGCAGGAGTCCGTCGTCGGAGGTAATGGCCGCCTTGAAGCTGTCCATGGATTCTATTGCGTAGTTGGCGGCCGAGGCTATGTCGTAGTAGTAGTTCCACATGGCATCGACATTATTGTTGTCGGGGCCGTATGTAAAGTGGTCGAGCTCCGCCACCGTAGGGCCGTCGCTTTCGGATGAACCCTTGTCGGCATCGTCCGACACTATCTCCATCACGCCCACATAACTCTGGGCCTGCCCCTCGTTGAGGCGCATGGAGGCGTATGCTGCGCTGACGGGAAGGAAAATATTCTCCGGTTTGGAATAATCTGTACCGCTGGAGGGCATGGAACCCTCGCTCCTGATGTTCAGGAAATCAGAACAAGAGGCGAAAAGCACTGCGGCAAGGATAAGAAATATGTATTTGGCTTTCATGTCTTTATCCTCCTAGAAATTGAGATTTACACCGACGGAATAAATAGCCTGCATCGGATAGACCGACGAGCCGTCTATTCCGGTCGCTATGGGAGAGCCCCCGATTTCTGTGGTGAAACCGTTGTACCCGAAGAGCGTGAGCGGCCTCTGGGCGGAAACGTAAGCCCTTATACGGCCGTCTTTGAATACGTTGTGGAAGGTGTAGCCCAGCTGCACGTTCTGTATGCGAAACATGGAGCCGTCCTCCACGAAGAAGCTGTTGCTCTGCGCCATAAAGGATGACTTCAGGGCCGAAGGGCCGGGATAAGTGGTGGAAGGGGCGTCCGGACGCCAGCAGTTCTCGTAGAAGTCGAGGTCGTAGTTACCGTCGGCGAAGACCTGCTTGTTGAGCCTCTTGGCGTTGAATATCTTGTTGCCGATATTGGCGTTCAACACCAGGGAGAAATCCCAGTTCTTCCATTCCGCTCCTATGTTGAAGCCCAGCATCAGCCAGGGAATAGGGGATCCGAGGTAAACGCGGTCGGCTCCGGTGATCTTCCCGTCGGGGCCGCCTCCGTCCTCACCTGCCACATCTTTATACATGAAGTATCCTCCGGCAGCCGCTTCCTGATATACAGGATGCGTCGGGTCGATTTCCCTTAAGATAGCGGCCTTGTCGCTCTGGAAAATGCCCTCGACCTCATAGCCCCAGAAAGCGCCGATAGGATATCCCACCTGCGTCAGGGTTGCGTAGGCGCCGTTGTACAGGGCGCTGGGGATGTTGTCCCTGTCCTTAAGCGCCAGTACTTTGTTCTGGTTGACGGTGGCATTGAGGCCCAGATTGTAGGACAGTCCGGAAGCCAGTTTGTCGGCCCATTTGAGGGAGAGTTCTACACCCTGGTTGAGCACCTTGCCGTTGTTGGCCAGCAGCGTAGCCACACCGCCTCCGGTTGCGATGGGAGCGTAGAACACCACGTTGTCCGTCACCCTGTGGTAGAGGTCCAGTTCGCCGGAGAAGCGGTTTTCGAACATGGAGAAGTCGGCACCGACGTTCCACTCGGTCACCACCTCCCATACCAGGTTGTTCTGATATACCGTCTGGGCTCCGACTCCGTCGTACAGGGTGTCACCGAACACGGCGGAAGTGCCTACACCCGGGGTGGCGGAGATGCTCACGTCGTTGGCGGGCACGTTGTCGTTACCCAGCATACCCCAGCTGGCGCGCAGCTTCAGGAAGTCGAGATTGCTGACGCCCTTCATGAAGTCTTCGTCGGAGATGTTCCAACCCAGACCCACGGAAGGGAAGAAGCCCCACTTCTGCTGATACTTGGAGCTGCCGTCTGCGCGGAAGGTCACGGTAGCAAGATATTTTTCCTTATAGTTGTAAGTACCTCTGGCAAAGAAGGACAGGCCGTTGTAACGGGTTGCTCCGTCACTTACGCTCTGGTTCTTGTAGGAGCCGTTGCGCAGATACATTGCCTGAGCGTCATAATCCGGAACGTTTCGCACGACACCTGTCATAGAGCCTGCGTACTGCATCCTGGTGGATTGTCCCAGCATGGCGGAGAACGCATGGGGGCCGATCCTGTCGTTATAACTCAGGGTGTTATCCAGAATCTGATAGGTGCCGTAGCCATAAGTCTTGGACAGGCTGGATACGGACGTGCCCTGGGAGCCTCCTACATAGTGTTCGGGAGTGTAGGATTCGGCGTCGTAGAAATACAGGTCGAGGTTGTAACTGGTCTTGAACTTAAGCTTCTCGGGAATGATGGTGGCCTCGGCGTATGCGGAGAACACCGTCTTGTAGCCCTTTTCCCAGCTGTTGTTGTAGTATGCAGCTGCGGCCGGATTGCCGTAGGAGTTGCTGTAGCCGTAAAGCTGAGGGGAGTCGAACTTCACGGGGTAGGCGTCTGTGTTGGCATCGTTGTAAACGCCATAGACCGGCGGGTTCACGAAAGCCTGATAGTACACGCCGGAATTGGGATTGCGCTTGTCGTGGCTGGACACCACCGTGTTGAATCCCATCTTGAGCCATGAAGTCATGGTCTGATCCAGGCGGGCGCGGAAATTCAGACGGTTGTAGTCGTTTGCGCAGTAATTCATGATGCCGTCCTGATAGTAGTAGCTTAAGCCCACGGAGTAGTTGGATTTCTCCGTGCCGCCGGAGAGGTCCACCGAGTGGGAATGCATCATGGCGTTGCGGACAAGCTCGCTGTACCAGTCCGTATTGGCGGTGTAGTCGGCCGCATTCTTGGGCGACTTAGGATTGGCGAGGTTGTAAAGCTCAATGTACTGCGCCGTGTTCGCCATTTTCATGATGTTGGTAGGCACCTGCAGGCCGGCATAGCCCTCATAGGCCACGCGCATCCTGCCGGTTTCGCCCTTGCGGGTGGTGACTATGATTACGCCGTTCGCAGCACGTACGCCGTAGATGGCCGATGCGGATGCGTCCTTAAGGACTGTCAGGGACTCTATATCGTTGGACGACAGGAAGTCGATATTGTCCATGAACACACCGTCAACCACGTAGAGCGGATTGGCATAGTCACCTATGGAACCCACGCCGCGCACCTTCACGGAAGGGCCCGCTCCGGGAGCGCCGCTCTGGGTGATCTGGACGCCGCTGACCATGCCCTGCAATGCCGACATGGGGTTGGCCGTCGCCTGACGGGAGAGCTCGTCTCCCTTAACATTTACTATCGGGGCGGTGAGGTCTCTGGCTTTCTGGGTGCCGTAACCGACTACCACCACCTCCTCCAGGAAGGTCTGATCCTCTTTGAGAGTCACCAGTGCGGGGACCTCGGAGGCTTTGAATTGCAGGCTGGAATAGCCCATGCAGCTGATTTCCACCATAGCGTCGGCGCTGGAGACCGTAAGCATATAGTCTCCGTCCATGCCTGTGGACGTACCGTTAAGGGTGCCGGCCTCGATTACCGTGGCTCCGATTACGGGGCCCAGTTCGTCTTGCACGATACCCTTCACCTGGTACGCCTGACCATAGGCAAGCGTGGCGGCAAACAGCGCAGTTATCAGTATCAGTAGTTTTCTCATATATGGTTGAATTATTTATAGTAAAAGCCTAATTTTTCCAGTCCGGGGAGGATTTCGGGGCTGCTCATAAAGAGCTTCCACAGCAGGCCGCTGCGGTAGTTCTCTATCATCACCGCCTCGGGTCCCTGGTCTATAGCCAGGTAATGGTCGACGACTGCTGGCTCCCGTGCGGGATTGTATGCGTCGTAGAAGCCCCAGGGGCCGAACATGGGCGTCTCGTAGAAGAGATATCTTATGACCTGGAGGCATTCCGTAGGTGCGTAAACGATGGAACTCACCGCCGCGGTTGGAGATACGGTACCGTTTTCATCGGACGTCCCGGGATGATGCGAACTGTAGCCCACGTCCGGGTCGTCAGAAGATGTAAAGCCCCAGAGATGCGCTCCCAAGTCTTTGTGTTTGCGCGGGTTGTCTATAGCGTAAGCCCTGTGTATGAGGGTGTGGGCCGTATTCCGTTCAAAGTAATCGGTGTAGCCGTCGTTCAGGCCGCGGGGATCGAGTCCCAGGAAAGAATAATGGCAGAAGAACAGCGGCCCTCCGTACTCCATCCCAAGAGGGAGTTCGATGCCGTAGTACTTTTTGCCGTTGTAGTAGTAAGTGGAGTTCTTGTAGCAGGAATCGTAAACCTTGCGGGATATGGGGTGGGTGGGCGATGAAGCCGCCAGCACATAGGTGATGAGGGTTTCGTCGTACCCAGTGAGACGATGGTTCATCTTCCACTCCCAGTTCTTGGACCAGTGCCAGTAGAGGGAATCGGTGCCCCTGGTGTACCAGTCCCATTCCACTTCCTTCCAAAGCTTGTCGCAGCGGGCGGAAAGCTCTGCGTCCTTGTCCTTCAGCCACTGTCGGGCGGTCAGGAGGCCCTGCACCATGAAGGCCGTCTCCACCAGGTCGCCGCCGTCGTCATACTGGCTGAAACTGAACGGATTGCCGGAATCGGCGTCGTACCAGTGGGCCCAGGCGCCGTGGAAGCGCTCGAGCCGCTCCAGGGAGGCCACCATCCTTCCGACGCGCTCGATGCCCTCGGCCTCTGGATAATACTCCCGCTCGGCGCCGGCAATCACGGCCATCATGCCGAATCCCGAACCGCCTATCGTTACGATGTTGCCGTTGGCGTCGTTGTTGCGCTCGCGGGCGAGGCCCGTGGCTGGGTCGGCGAACTCGGTGAAGTACTTTATCGTACTTCGCTCGAGGGTATCGAGCAGGGCCTCGTCGCTCATCTGCGCAACGGGGCGCGGGGCGCAGGATACCAGCAGCGTTAGCGCGGCCAGCAGTAGCTTACTCTTCATAACTGAAATCAGCTTCGAGCAGTTTGTCGGAGGCGCCTCCGATGAAGACCTTGAAGTCGCCGCTCTCGGCGCCGCGGGTCATGTCCTTGCGGTAGAATTCCAGCCTGGACTTGTCTATGGTGAACGATACCTTTCGAGACTCTCCCGGCTCCAGGGTAACGCGCTCGAACCCCTTGAGCTGTTTGACGGGACGGGTAACACTGCCGACCAGATCGCGGATATACAGCTGGACGGTTTCCGTTCCGGGCCTGTCGCCCGTGTTGCTGAGGGTTACAGAGGCGGTGATGCTGCCGTTGCCGCTAAAGGAAGAGGCAGACAGTTCGATATCGGAATACTCGAAACTGGTGTAACTCAGACCGTGTCCGAAGGCGAACAGGGGCTCGTTGGGGCAGTCAAGATAGCGGGATTCGTATTTGGCTTCGGGATGCACGTAGGGGCGTCCGGTATTCTTAGCATAGTGGTAGATAGGCACCTGGCCGAGGTTTCTTGGGAACGTGACACTCAGCTTGCCGGAGGGATTCACGTCTCCGAAGAGCACGTCGGCAACAGCATAGCCGCCCATGGTTCCGGGGTACCAGGCCTCCAGCAGGGCGCCGGCGTCCTGCACTTCGGCCGACAGGTCCAGAGGGCGTCCGTTAAGCAGCACCACCGCTATGGGTTTGCCGGTGGCGGCGAGTCTGTGCAGCAGTTCGCTCTGCACTCCGGGGATGCGGATGTCGGTACGGGAGGCCGCCTCGCCGCTCCAGTTGCAGTTTTCGCCTATTACAAGCACAACCTTGGAAGCGGCGTTGGCTGCGGCAAGCGCCTTTCCGAAGCCGCTGCGGTCGTCGCCCATTTCCCGGCAGCCGGGTGCGTAAATGACATTCGCGCTGCCGTTGATTTCCTTTATGGCCTCCAGTATGCTGGCGGGCACGCTCTTGACTTCTCCCGCGCCCCTCCAGGAGCCGAGCAGGTCGTCCTTGGAGTCGGCGAGGGCACCGATTACGGCGATCTTTTCACCCTTGCGCAGAGGCAGGACGCCGTCGTTGCTCAGCAGCACCATGCTCTCAGCCGCAAGCTTGCGGGCAAAGTCCTTATGCTCCCACGTGAGCGTCTGGGAGGCCTCACGGTCGGGGCTACAGTATTTGTAGGGATCGTCGAAAAGGCCCAGGGCGGCTTTGACGTTAAGCACCCGGCGTACCGCTTCGTTGAGCGTTTTGCGGCTCACCTGCCCGTTCTTGACCAGATCTTTCAGGTAATTGAAGTAGGATGCGCTCTGCATGTCCATGTCCATGCCGGCGTTGATGGCCAGGCGCCCGGCGTCCGCTTCGTCCTTTGCATAGCCGTGGCATACCATCTCGTTTATGCCCGTGTAGTCGGATACGACAAATCCCTTGAATCCCCATTCCTTACGCAATACGTCGTCGAGCAGGAAGGAGTTGGCCGTTGCGGGAACGCCGTCGAGCTCGTTGAAGGAAGCCATTACGCTGAGCGCTCCTGCATCCACCGCGGCCTTGTAGGGCGGCAGATAGAACTCGCGCAGCCAACGCTCCGACATGTCCACCGTGTTGTAGTCGCGGCCGGCCTGAGGTGCGCCGTATGCGGCAAAATGCTTTACGCAGGCCAGCAGGGTGCTGGGGTCGGAAAGGTCGTGGACGGAACTGCCCTGGTAGCCCCTGGTCATTGCGGCCGAGATTACGCTGCCCAGGTACGGATCCTCGCCGGCGCCCTCTGAGATGCGTCCCCAGCGGGGCTCTACGCAGATATCGCACATGGGCGAGAAGGTCCAGTGCAGACCTGCGGCAGTAGCTTCGCGGGCGGCGATGCGGGCCGATTCCTCGATCATCCTTTCGTCCCAGGTGGAGGACATGCCGAGGTTGATGGGGAAGATGGTGCGGAAGCCGTGGATAACGTCGTATCCGAAGAGCAGGGGGATGCCGAGACGCGTCTCGTTTACGGCAATCTCCTGAAGTTTACGGGTATAATCGACCGTATAGGCGTTGAAAATGTTACCGCAGCGTCCTGCGCGGATATCGTCTATGTAGCCCTGGCGCATGCTGGGGCCGGTGACGCTCCAGTCGCTGGTAAACAGGACCAGCTGGCCGATTTTCTCGTCCAGGGTCATTTTCTTCATAAGGGCGTTGACGCGGGGATCGTTGAACTCGCCGTCCGAGGGCGTTAAGTTGCAGGCCGCCAGCAAACTGCCGGCGGCGGCTATCAGTACAATGATTCTCTTCATGTGGTTAGTTATGATAATCCGGTGTAAAAATAAGCAAAAAAGCTTACATATCAACACTAAATACCATATCAAATTGATGAGGATTTAAGCCGGAGGGGATTCCCAGGTTGTAATAGTACTTGACACCTACCCTCGTGGTATAGGGAATCCAGACGAAGTTTCCGAGTACCGCGCACAGCTCCAGGCCGGCTCCGCCCAGATGCCTGGCCTCCCCCTTGCCGGCGAAGCAGGAATAGTCTCCGTGCAGGGTACATTCGAGATTGCGGACATAGGCCACCGGGCTTATTCCAGACCAGTCGAGAGGGGCGAACGGGAAGGCGTAGTCCAGTGTTACACGGCCCTGGACAGGATATTTCGACATCGCAGAGGTCAAGTCGGCATAGCGGCCCATTCCGCGGGGCATCACAGAAACGTAACGCTCGGAGAATAGGGCATCCCCCATTTGCATCTGTACTATACCGGAAATACGGATTCCGTGGGTGTCCATTATGCCCGGGAGATAGCCGTAGGTATAGAAGTATGCGTTTGATTTGAACAGGTCCAGCGACCCAGGCCTGCCGCTCCATCCCGTTTCCGCTCCGATTCCCAGTTTGGGATAAACGCAGGACGACGGTGTGGGCATGACGGCATAACCCCTGAGGCTGACCGCCAGCCTGTTCATCGGAATGGTGTTTCCGTGGGTAATCATGCTGTTGGAGACGCTCCAGCGGAGCTGAGGAATCACACCTCGGTACCAGCCGCCGGAAGAGAACTTCAGGGGGACATAGGTCAACAACGAGGCGGTGAATGAAGGAATGCCGTCCAGATTGTCGTGGGGCAGGCTCATAATCTGACTGAAATCGTTGAACGAGCGCAGGAGGTAATACCTGTACGGGACGTCGGTATCCAGGCTCATGCTATACTCGATTACAGGGTACAAGCCCCTGTAGGACACTTTCGATTCCAGTTTATGCGTCCAGTGGTCCGTATAGCCTGCATTGTACGCCACGGAACCGTCGAAGTTGCTCAGGTCGTTCTGGAAAAAGGCGGTTGCTCCAAGACCGGCGGAGGTTACGATATTCTCAAAACTCAGGTCGGCGACGGCATTGTGGTCGATATACAGCGGAACCCAGGAGTGTATACGGAATAGGTTGGCCAGCCTGTTGTATGGCTGGGATTCGGGGATATCCGGGCCCGGTGCGTCGAAGTCTATCCTGCCGGGGCCCTCCGCGGTGAGTTCATCGGCGAATTCGTAGCTGTGTTTCACCGAGAAGTCCGCCTTAACCGGGGCGAGCAGCGAATCGGCCGGCGTACAGTAAATCAGCCTCCCTTCTCTTCCGGGCCTGCTGAACAACAGCGCGCCGCCGTCCGGGCTGAAGCAGAAATCCGATGCTCCCTGGGTGGTGGAACTGATACGGAACGCATCGCCGGAAGCCGGATCGAAGGCGTACAGCTCGTCCACTCCGTTAAGGTCGGAAGTGAAATGAAGGCGGCTATCCCGGACAAAGAGTCCCTTCACGGTGTTACAGCCGCAGTCGAGCAGTCGGCGGAAGCCGTTGCGGACGTCGTAAATCCCCTGCCCTCCGGACGTTACGGCACACGCAAGCAGGCGCTCCCCTATCCATTCCGTCTCCACAGCCTGCATCCCGGAAGGGGCTTCGTAGCGCTCCAGTACCTCTCCGGTACAGGCATCGACGACAAGCACCGCGGAGCCGCCGCCAACCGGATACTCGGTAATCGACAGCCGCCCGCCCTCAGGAGAGACAGAGGGGTTGAACCAGCGCGTGCGGTGCTTCAGGCAGTGCTTGCCCTTCTGCCGGTCGGTGTACCATATTTCCGAGTAGGAATTACGGTCCCAGCGCATGTCGCTCACGATTTCGCTCCAGTAGATACGGCCCAGGGACTGGCTCGCTTTGAGGTTGGAGGTGCTGTAGGAAAACTGCCCCACCACTCTGGGAGCGGCGGAAGCGCTGTCTATGGCTATCAGCTGCGGAGCGTCAGTCTGCCCTTTCCTTATGCTGTAAAGCGTTCCGGAGAGGCAGGTGCTGCCGTAATATTCGACGTAGTGACGCCGGGCCGGAGTGATCTGCCTAACCGGCTGAAATGGCGCACGGGCAGCTTCATCGCGGCTCCAACGCTCCTGCAGGGTATCGCACACCTCGGTAAAGCTGTCCCTGAACTTCTTGCCGGAGACCTCCTTGATCGTATTTTGAAAATTGAAGAAGGGGAATGGCCAGTACTTGTTGCGTATCAGGCGCTGATAGTACCGGGCCGTGAAGTCGGGGGCGTCGTACAGGTTGCGCAGGCCCGCCATGGTGATGTAGCCAAGGGCGTAATGGTCTGGGGCGTACTTGTTGAGCGAACCGTAAAGCCACTGGTACCAGTCGCGGAAATCTCCTTCCCGGAACGACACCCTGTAATACTCCAGAAATGCCGAATTGCGCCCGCGGCCGGCACCGGAAAGCTCCGTTTCCGCCACCACCGAATCTCCCTCCAGGAATGGCAGGCCGTTGTACATCACCGCCATAGCGCCCTGGAACAGTTGTCCGAGGGCTATATTCCATACGCGGTACGGCTTCTCGTGAAAGACCTGTACCTGGCTCACGTGGCGCGACTCATGTATCGCAAGGTGCCGGTCCCACGGAACGGGCAGCGGGGCCTTGAAGTCGGGCGTTGTGATGAGCTCCATACGCTTGGGGCCCCACATCACCATACCGTTGGAAGCTGTCTCCCAGGGGTGCAGGATCACCGGAAGGGGCTTTTTGAAGCACCGGTTGGGGGTATAGCCGGCCGTCGTACCTACTGGGATCTTAACCCTTTCGAGGTTGGAGGCATATACCCTCGCCAGCGAATCCAGACCTTCGGGATAGATCAGTTTGTAGTCTTGCGTGGTAATCTGACGCCAGCGCACTCCGGCCGGCTCGTTGCCCGCAGTATAAAACTGGGCAGCGGCCGGCACGACCGACAGCAGAACTGTCAGCAGTAATACGGAGATACGCCTGGGCATAGATTCCTAGAGCTTGCGGGCTCCGTCGGAAATGACTACGTCGTACACCTTGAGGTCGTGGCCGAACTGGCTGCGGAAACGCTCCTTCGCCGTGGCGACAAAGGCCTCATAGTATTCGTCTTTCACCAGGTTGATGGTGCAGCCGCCGAAGCCGCCGCCCATTACGCGGGAACCGGTAACGTCCATCTTGCGGGCGAGCCTGGCAAGGAAGTCGAGTTCGGGGCAGCTCACCTCATACAGGCGGCTCAGGCCGAAGTGGGTCTGATACATCATTTCACCCACGGTCTCGTAGTCACCGCGCTCGAGGGCGTCGCACACGTCAAGCACGCGCTGAACCTCGCCGATTACATATTCTGCGCGGATGAAGTCTTCCTCGCTGATTTCACTGCGCACCTCGTCGAGCCATACGCGCTTGCAGTCGGACAGGAAGTCCACCTCGGGGTGATTCTTCTTAATGGCGGCTGCAGCCTTTTCGCAGGACTGGCGGCGGAAGTTATAGGCTGAGCTGGCGAGCTCATGCTTTACGCAAGTGTCGAGCAGAACCAGTTTGTAGCCCTTGGGGTTGAAGGGGAAATACTGATACTCAAGCGTTTTGCAGTTGAGGCGGATGAGCTGTCCGGCTTTGCCGAAGCATGAAGCGAACTGGTCCATGATTCCGCACATCACGCCGCAGTAGTTGTGCTCGGTGCTCTGGCCGATACGGGCGAGGTCAAAGCGGCTGAGGCCGTTGCCGTTGATGTCGTTGAGGGCGAAAGCAAAGCAGCTTTCCAAGGCGGCGGAAGAGCTGAGGCCAGCACCCAGGGGCACGTCGCCGGCGAAAACGGCATCGAATCCGGCTACCTTGCCGCCGCGCTTGATGGTCTCGCGGCATACGCCGAAGATGTAGCGGGCCCACTGCTCTTCCGGCTTGTCGGCCTCTTCCAGGCCGAAGCTGGAGGCGGCGTCGTAGTCGAGGGAATAGAGGCGCACCTTATCCGTACCGTTGGGCTTGATTTCCGCCAGAATACCCTTGTCGATAGCTCCGGGGAACACATAACCGCCGTTGTAGTCGGTATGCTCACCTATGAGGTTGATTCGGCCGGCCGCAGCGTAAAACACGCCGCCTTCTCCGTAGAGCTCGAGAAACTTGCTGTGGATTCTTGATTTCATTGATTATTAGTATTATACGTTAAACAAAAAATGCATGATATCGCCGTCCTGGACGACGTATTCCTTACCCTCAATGCCCATCTTGCCGGCGGCACGCACGGCGGCTTCCGTACGGTACTGCACGAAGTCCTCGTATTTGATGACCTCGGCGCGGATAAATCCCTTCTCGAAATCGGTATGGATGACTCCGGCGGCCTTCGGCGCCTTGTCTCCGGCGTGAATGGTCCAGGCGCGGCACTCGTCGGCGCCGGCGGTGAAGAAGGTCCTGAGCCCGAGCAGTTTGTAGGCACTCTGCACCAGGCGAACCACTCCGGACTCCTCCAGGCCCATTTCTTCCAGGAACATTTTCCGGTCTTCGTAATCCTCCATCTCCGCGATTTCGGATTCGGTGCGGGCGGAGATGATGAGTATGCCGGCGTTCTCGTCTTTTGTGGCCTCGCGTACGGCATCTACATAGGCGTTGCCGTTGACCGCAGAGGCGTCGTCAACATTGCACACATACAGCACCGGCTTGTTGGTCAGCAGGAAAAGATCGTGGGCGAGCTGGGCCTCCTCGTCGTTGACCAGAGCAACGCTGCGGCAGGATTTTCCCTGCTCAAGGGCCGCCTTGTAACGGGTAAGCAGATCGGCCAGCTTGCGGGACTCCTTATCGCCCGCCTGGGCCGCCTTGATACATTTGGCAAGCCGAGCCTCAACGGTCTCCAGGTCCTTTATCTGGAGCTCGGTATCCACCACTTCCTTGTCGCGCACCGGGTCCACGGAGCCGTCCACATGGACTACGTTGCCGTCGTCGAAGCAGCGCAGCACATGGAGTATGGCGTCACATTCGCGAATGTTCGCAAGGAACTGGTTTCCAAGGCCTTCTCCCCTGCTCGCTCCCTTCACCAGGCCGGCTATGTCCACTATGTCCACTGTGGCGGGGATGGTACGCTGGGGTTTACAGATGTCCGTAAGCACCTCCAGGCGCTTGTCCGGCACATTGGTCGAACCGAGGTTGGGCTCTATGGTACAGAAAGGGAAATTGGCGCTCTGGGCTTTTCCGCTGCTTACGCAGTTGAAAAGAGTAGATTTGCCTACATTAGGCAATCCGACTATTCCGCATTTAAGAGACATAGGATATTACTTTTGCTGATAGTCCGAAGGAATGGCGAACACCGACGGACTGATGGATTTAGGCTGCTGGATTTCTATCAGAGTGGTTTCCGACTTCGGCTTGTCTATGGTGTACTTTATGGGAATGCCTTTCCACACCCATGACACCATGGTCGCCGTATGCAGAATCTGCTTCACTTTTTCTTCCCATTTTACGCATTTGCGGCCGTTTATCGTCTCCTCGCCAATAACCCTGGACTTGCGGGCCTTGACCATATTCTCCGGCATGTCCAGATAGTTTATGTCCTGGCGGTCCTGCACCACGTAGGACTTGCGGGTGGCGTCCAGTATATAGGACTTTCCGTCAGGAAGGGAAATGGTAACCCATTCCGCCTCTCCCATTCCGCCGCCCATATCCATCGTGGTTACTGATTTCTCTTTGGCGCCGTAATCGTCGAACCAGAGGGTGTTGCGGGAAATGCGTCCGCTGCTGTTTGTCTCGGTCTTGACGATTCCGCACTTGATGTCGTATTTGTGGTAATTCTGGGCGAAGCCGCCTGCAGTGAAGAGCAGTAATACTGCCAGAGTTATCAGTTTCTTCATAATGACACAAATGTAAGTATTTTTTAATAGCTTTGCAGCATTGATTTTGATTATTAGACTATGAAACTTCTTCTTTGTTTGCTGGCGGCGCTATATTCTTATGCCGCTGTCGCACAGACGCGGGCGGACAGCCTGCTGGTCGTGAGCTGGAACGTCGAGAACTTCCTGGATTACAGGACTGATTCCACCGGGCGCTATACCGCGGGGCGTTTTCGCACCAAGTGCAATGCCATATCCAAAGTCCTGCTGCTTATTGCCGGGCGCAACGGCCGCCTGCCGGACGCCGTCGCCTTGATGGAGGTGGGTAACCGTTATGTTCTCGAAAGGCTGATCTACGACACCCCACTCCGCAAGCTGGACTACAGGATAGTACACTACGACTCCCCCGACCGCCGCGGGATAGACTGCGCCCTGCTGTACCGGCGCAGCACCATGAATCTTCTAGATTCAGGGTCGCGGCACCTGTACGACAGCAGCGGCTCCGTAATGCCCACTCGCGACATCCTTGTGGCCGAATTCGACGGCGTAACTATTCTGGTGAACCACCATCCCTCAAAGGTCGGAGCCGACTCGGAGCGGCGTCGGGCCGTCGCGATGGGCCGCATGACAGCCCTTATGGATTCGCTGTATGCCTCCCGGCCGGTGCTGGCCGTAGGCGACTTTAACGATGACGTCTGGCCCCACGACGGCCCCCGGCCGGCCGCCGAAGGGACCATCAAATACAACGGAGCGTGGGAAAAAATCGACGGCCACTTCGCCCGCGGCCCGATTGCGGTCACCGAAACCGTCTTCGCAGACCCCCTCCTCTCCGTCCCCGACACCCGCTACGGCGGCACAAAACCCCACCGCTCCTTCTCCGGCCCCCGCTGGCTCGGCGGCGTCAGCGACCACTATCCCATCGTCCTTTGGCTGAAGTTGTAGCTGTTCGCAGGGGTACAAAAAAGTGGCCCGGCGGGAAGCCGAGCCACTTTCGCAATCTCAAACCTGAATCCTAGAAGAAACGAGCGCGGTTGTCCTTGACGTCGTCGTACTTCATCATCACGGGATAAATCATCTGGGAGCGATACTGATTGTACTGGGAATAGCTGTTGCGCTCATCCTCCTCAGTATAGAAAGCGTCCTCCTGACGATTGGCGACAGTGAAGATATAGGTGCAGGCCTGACCGGCAACAGGACGTCCGATAACTCCCTCGGCAGTAGCGGAAGCACCGCCGACAAGAGCGGACTCCAGAGTATTGCCGCCAGTAGAAGAGAACGCCACGCCCTCATTCTTGTTGCGTCCGGCCTTCAGCTCCTCAGCTATGACATCCAGGGATTCCATTCCCTCGATCTTCTCGGCCACAAGCTTCTGAGACTTCTCCTGGAGCTTCTTGCTGAAAATAATCTGCTTGATAGAAGGAGCCGCATCAGCAATGCTCCTGTAACCGTCCTCGCGGATTTCCTTCAGCGCAACCACAAAGAAGTAGTTGTTGTTGACGGTGATGATATTGGAAGCCTTGCCCTTCTTGGCATCGAAAGCCCAGCGGGTAATCTCCTTGGCCTGATTGATGGCTCCGTAGCTGGCGGTGGACTCGGTGATGTTGTTCCTGGTGTGGGAATACACGCCGGTGGAATCAACAGCCTTCTTGTAGCCCTCGTAAGTGCCGGCAGTGATAGTGGCGAAACGGTTGGCCTCAGAATAGAACTTGTTGAAGGTCTCCTTGCTGGCAAGGGCGGTCTTCTCGAGAACGGCCACCTGCTTCTTGGCAACGGGCTTAGAGCGCTTGGACACGAGCACGACGTGGCTGCCGTACTGAGTGTTAAGCACGAAAGGCTTGCCGACTTCTGCGGTAAGAGCGGGCTCGAAACCGGGGATGATGTAATTCTGGGTGAACCATCCAAGGTTGCCGAGCTCACCTTCGTCAGCGGAAGACTGGTCGGCGGAATACATGGCCACGAGGCTGGAGAACTTGCCGGACTTGGCGGCGACGTTGCACAGGCTGTCGGCCAGGAACTTGGCGTTGTTACCCTGCAGAAGGATGTGCTTCACGTAAACGGAATCGGGCACGTTGGCGGCCTTGATAACCTTGACGCTGCGGAAGGTGTCGCCGTTCTTGTAAACGGGAGAAATACCCTTTGCGCCGCTGGCCACGAAGTCCTCGATCTCGGAATTGAACTCAGAACGGAGTTCGCCGGCCTTGTACCAGCGCTCGGAGAGGCCGCGCTCAGAATTCTTGAGCAGGAAAGCCTTCATGTTGGCAGTGTTGGCGAACTCGTCGAGCACTGCATCCATATCGTCGCTGGTCTTCTGGATATCGCCCTCGGAAGGAACAACCTCGAACACCACATACTCGATGTCGCGGCTGGCCTCCTGCTTGTAGTTATCCTTGTGGGCCTTGTAGTAAGCCTTGATCTCAGGACTGCTGACCTTGATGGTGCTGTCGGCATACTCGAAAGGAACCATAGCGTAGTCGATATCGACGCTGGTGTTATGCTCGGCGACGGCGCGGTCGACGAAGACCTTAGGAAGATAAGCCGAATTATTGAAGAGGGCTCCGAACTTCTCGTAGTACTTCTGGACCACAACCGCATTCTGCAGGTAGTTCCAATAGGTCTTGAGGGCGGGAGAACTCTCCATATCGTTCTGCACGAAGTCGCGTAGGGCGTCGGGAGAATAATTGCCGGTCTCGTCGAAGAACATCCTGTTGCCGGACAGAACCGGGGAGATGTTGCTGCCGGTAGTGAGGTCGACTATCTCGTCTTCACCGACACGGATGCCGGCATTCTTTGCGTTCTTGATGAACATGTACCTGTCCAGAAGGTCCTGCCATGCGGCATTGCGGATCTGAATATGGGACTGCTCATTCTGAACGGAAGAACCAGTAGTAATCTGATAGATGGTTGTGAACTTATCGACATTCTCCTGGAAATCGGTGTAGGAAATGCTCTTTCCGGCAATCTGACCGACATCGTACTTGGAGGACATGGAGTGCAGAGCAGACTCCAGGGTGTTGGGGTCGATAATAAATGACAACAGGGCCAGTGCGATGATAATGGATATCGCAAGACCGAATTTTACGCGAATTTTCTGAAGAACCGCCATTGTGTTATATATTTTTAATTTTTATCCGTTATAGGTAATGGGCCGCGAAATTACTAATTTTTTGGGAAAGCACCAATAAAATTCACAGAATCAATCACAACAATCGTAGAATCCTGCACCGTAACGCCGTAACTGTTGAACGGTTTGCGCAAAATTGCATTGCGGGCATGGTCGTCTGCACGCAGGCCGTAACCCTGCATAAAGCCGTCGGGAGAGTACAGTTTGACGTAGCAGTCGGTGTATATTTCCTTCTTCGTCTCGTCCCAGTAAATCGTGTCGGTTTCTATGGTCTCCCGCTTCAATACGTTATGAATCATCACGTTACCGAAGGCAGACCAAACGTCGTCCGATACCCTTCTTTTATGTACCTTGTGGCTGGCCTTATCCGAGAATACCAGGCTCTCCAGCAGACCCTCGTCGTTGTAGGCATATACCGACAATCCCTCCGGGAAATAGTCTGTCTTGAGGGTGTCGTTCTCGAAAGTCTGCATCAGGGGCGCCTCAATACGCATCTCTACCTTGCCGTTCTTGGTCTGCACGGTGAACATGTTCTCCAGCGTCTGCATAGGCGTCTGAGACAGGTCCAGGGCATCCGCCTCCCCGAGTCCGCCTCCGCAGGAAACGACAATACTGGCAAGCGCCGCAACGCCTGCCAGTATAAGACAATATCGGAACTTGTAACTCAAGCTTCTATTTGACGGTCCTTGCCGTGGTGGTTGCCCTCATACCGCTGCAGACCACAGTGTAGGAGTCACCGTTGTTGACGCCGTACATGAAAGCGTCTGCCGCCTGAGGGAAGTATCTGCTGTACTGGGCGATATAGCGGTTGGCGTCTTCTGTCAGGGAAGGATCCGCCGCCTTGGCCTTGTTCATGTAGTCGCAAGCCACCCAGTAAGGAGCTCTGCGGGCCACCTCGTCACCGCCGCAGGCGACCGAACCCCAGACGGTTCCGATCAGCAGGTAAGCCTTGCCGGCGAGAGAAGCGTCCAGAGCGGGCACCCTGGATGCCGCCTCATAGGCAGAGGTCTGACGGCCGTTCTTCAGGCAGTAAACCGCAAGCTCGTAGTTGTACTGAGCGTCGGCCTTGTCGTCGGAATCCTCACGGTCGATGGCCTCGTTGAGGTATTTGACCGCATCTGCCACGTTGCCCTTTGCCGAGTGTAGCTTATACAGGTAGTAGGCCGCATCTGCCGAAGGCTCGTTGGTGTACATGGTGGTCACGGCGTTGAGGAAGAGCTCGTTGTCGTTGCAGTCCTCCGCCAGGCTGAGCATCTTGACGATGTTCTTGGCAAGGGCGGCATCGTTGGGATTAGCCTCGTAGCGGGGGCCGAAGAGGGCGAGCAGGTCGTCGCAGGACGCCACCTTACTCGAGATAAAGAGGTTCTCGATGTTAGTGTGGAAGTCTGAGATCTGCTTTGCCTCGATATCGGAAGAAGGATTGATGCTCTCGAGCATGGAGATATTCCTCTGATAGAGGTTCAGCACATCCTCGGTGCCGAGTTTGCCGGCGCTGTAGAGATCCACGGCGGCCTTGAAGTCGTTAAAAATCACGGAAGCCTTGGTCTCCGAACCGATGGCGGCTATCACACCCTCGTATATATCGAATACCCTCTGAGGATCCGACTTGATATACTTTGCTGCATAGCTGGCCTTGTTGTTCAGCGCGGTAGCTGCATACTTAGGGTAATACTGAGCCCTTACATCCTGAAGCGTGAGCAGAGTATCCACCAGACCCTCGATCTCGATAGGGTTCTTGGTCTTGGCAAGGAGCCTGGAGATGAGGTCGGAACCATGGATCAGAAGGTTCTGGCTGCAGCTGGGCGGGCACAGCTCGTATGCCTTGCGCCAGTTGGGTGTAGCGTCGGCGTAGTTCTTCTGCTTGTAATACTCCGTGTAATAGGATAGGTATTTAACGCACTCATCCGCGTTAGGGCCGTACTTGCTCATGTCCTGTGCACTCAATCCGGCTCCGGAGAGTAACATCGCAAAACTGATTGCGGCTAAAAATACTTTTTTCATATTACCCATTTTTTAAATGTTATTCGTACCTGTTTTTCACGAACCAAATGTCGTGTATGTTCAATCCTATGGAGAAATTAAAGTAGGTCTCCCGGACTAAATCGTTTCTTATTGTACCCCTCTGTCCAAAATCCATACCAACAGTAAGTCCGTTGTACAGTCGGAAGACGGGTAATGTGGCTCCCAGGGTGATACCGTAAGCATTTACGGGGTTGGAATTTACAGTAAAATAATCCCTTTTCCAGTATGCTCCGGCACGGTAGGCGATCTTCTTGTAATAGTAGCGGATATCGCTCCTGTTGGGCACATACTCGAAGCCTAGCCTGTAGGCCTCGGAGAGCGATGTCCCGAAAATGGACGGCTGGCCTTCCCTCGACAGCTTCATGCCCTCACGCGTGTCCAGGCCGGTATTTCTCCAGTCCGAACGAGTATAGTCGAACTCCGCCATAAACTTGTCGGCGAATCGGAACGACAGACCCGCTCCCTTCTCGCTCGCCAGGAACACTCCCCCTGGCGCGCCTGACTTGTAATACAAGGTGTCGGAGGCGGCAGTGCCGGTGGAAAAGCAGTAGCTCTCTATGTTACCGCCGAGCCGGGCCGCGGTCTTGTAAGTAGCTCCGATCGTAATGGAACTGCGGCGGCCGAGCGGCTGTTCATACTGAATGCCGAATTTGCCGGCAGGAGCGGAAAGCTGGAGTATATGACCGTTGGATGCGCCGTTGTAGGACGCCTCCGAGAATGTCTCGTAGAAGGTCTTCTCGATCTTGCCGAAATGATAGATGAACTCGGCCCCCAGTGACAGTCTGCGCCAGAAGGTAACACCCGCGGCGGCGAATGCCTGATAGATACTGCCCCTTCCGGAAGCGGTATAGCTGATATTTCCGGTACTGCCTATGATGTTGGGGTCCTCTACCAGATAACTGTAACCGAATCCCGTATCGCTGTAGGGCATTATCCCTATCATCATGGCGGAAGAGCGCCAGATGGGGAAGGAGATGATGCAGTCGGCAACATTCATGGTGTTGGACGCGGATTTCATGTCCCCCTGACGGAATATCTTATTGTCCTGGAACAGGGAATAGTCGGCCATGAAGGACAGGGAGTCGCGGGCCGTTATGGAAGCAGGGTTGAGCGGATTGAGGAAGCGGTGGCTGCGGCCGGCAATTCCCACGCCGCCCATGGATTTGTTGTAGGCGGTGCCGGGAGACGCCAGGTCGCCCACGCCGAAGATGGAGTAGGGGGTATAGCTGCCGTAGGTCTGGGCCTTTGCGCCCACACCCGCCGCCAGAAGCAGAGCCGCCAGCATCAAACTACTGAATGTTCTTTTTAGCATAGTCTTCAGTGATGATAGCCAAACCCATCAATCCAAGGTTACAAACTACAAATATCGAGTTTTTCATCCGCTTGGCAAAAAAAATCGCATCGCCGCCGGTGAAAATCACAATATTTTCCGGGTTTGACTTAATATACCCGTCTATTTCAAACATTATACCCGAAATGACTCCGCTCTCGATGGAACCCTTTACGGAATCTCCGGGAAACTTGCATTCTTCCGGAGTATTGACCAGAGGCAGGGCCTTCGAGTAGCGGTTCAGGGCCTTGAATCTGGTGCGACATCCAAGAGAGATATTGCCTCCAAGGTAATGCCCCTGCCCGTCCATATAATCAACCGTAAGGGTGGTTCCAAGGTCGAAAACTGTACAGGACTTCCCCTTAAACAGGTTCTGTGCGGCGACCAGGGATGCCCCGCGGTCGTAGCTCAGGTAGTCGGGAATGCCGTAGGAGGACAATATGTCCTGGTGGGAAGAATCCATCAACAGAAGATGCTGACAGGCCGATTTCAGGCGGATTTCCTCCTCTGCGCTGATCTTCCTTACGGAAGCCACCGTCATTACCAGCGGCATCTGCTTTTCGGTCAGAGAAACGATGAAATCCAACACCTTTTCCCCTTGGTAGCGGAAAGTCTTACCTAGTACGGAATCCTCCGCCCAGGCAGCCTTCACGGCAGTATTTCCTATTTCTACCAACAAGTTAGCCACAACAAAAAAGCATGAACTGCAAAGATAGGAAAAATTTTTATTCCAGTTCTGAAAGTATCTCCCTGGCTCTGGCAAGGCTGTCTACGTGGCGCGTGATTATCTTCAGTTTACCCTCGCTTTGCTTTAACTCCAGACCGGCCGTTCTGGCATTAATTCGGTCTATAATATGCTCGAAAGTCTCGGACCGGAAGTACGGCGACATCTGGTTGGAGATAAAGAAGGCGATGAACATCCCGTTCTTTACTATCACTTTTTCGAATCCCAGACGGGAGCCGGCGTTACGTATCTTTACAACATAGAAAAGGTTAGTCACTTCGCTTGTCATCTTTCCGAAGCGGTCCTGCATCTGGACGGCGAAGTTATCTATTTCCTTATCGCTTACCATGGCATCCAGCTGCTTGTAGATACGGATTTTCTCGGCGGTAATGTCTATGTAGTCGTCCGGAATCATGGCCGGCTGGTCCGTTTCCACCGTGCAGTCTGTAGAGAACCTCTCTCCCCTTCTCTTCTGCACGACGCCGGTTTCCACCCCTAACTCCTCCATAGCCTCGGACAGTATCTTCTGATATGTTTCAAATCCCATATCCATGATGAAACCGCTCTGTTCAGCTCCGAGCATATTGCCGGCGCCGCGGATATCGAGGTCCTGCATCGCGATATTGAAGCCGCTGCCCAGGTCGCTGAATTCCTCGACGGCCTTAAGCCTGCGGCGGGCGTCATCTGTCAGGGTAGTGAGAGGAGGAACTATCAGGTAGCAGAAGGCTTTACGGTTGGAGCGTCCCACCCTGCCACGCAGCTGGTGCAGGTCGCTCAGTCCTATGTTCTGGGCCTGGTTTATTATGATGGTGTTCGCATTTGGAATATCCAGGCCGTTCTCTATGATTGTGGTGCAAAGCAGCATGTCGTAGTCTCCGCGAATAAACTCCAACATCCTGTTTTCCAGAAGTTTGGGCTCCATCTGGCCGTGAGCCATACATATCTTCATATCGGGCACCAGCCGGTGAAGTATCTCATAAATTGCGGGTAATTCCTCCACCTTGTTGTGCAGGAAGAATATCTGCCCGTTGCGGTTCAGTTCGTAGTCTATTATGCTCTTGATTTCCGTCTTGTCGAAGAGTATTATTTCCGTCTGAATGGGGATACGGTTGGGCGGAGCCGTATTTATTATACTCAGGTCCCTGGCTCCGAGCAGAGAAAACTGCAGAGTCCTGGGAATAGGTGTGGCGGTAAGGGTAAGGGTGTCTATGCCGGTACGCAGCTGGCGCAGCTTTTCTTTGGCGGATACCCCGAATTTCTGCTCCTCATCTATAATCAGCAGACCCAGGTCCTTGAATACGAAGCTGTCGGACAGTATCTTATGGGTACCTATCAGAATATCTATCTTTCCTTCTTCCAGACGTTTACGTATATCCGTTATTTCCTTTGCCGTGCGCAGACGGCTGACGTAGTCTATATTGCACGGGAGATTCTTCAGACGATCGGAGAAGGTGTTATAGTGCTGAAGTGCAAGTATGGTTGTAGGAACGAGGACCGCTGTCTGCTTGCCGTCAACCGCTGCCTTGAACGCCGCCCTTATAGCTATTTCCGTCTTGCCGAATCCAACGTCTCCGCATATCAGGCGGTCCATGGGACAATCCTGCTCCATATCCCTCTTGACCGCCTTGGAAGCCAGTTCCTGATCGGGAGTGTCTTCATACATGAAAGAGGATTCCAGTTCCTCCTGAAGATATGTGTCGGGGGAGAATGCATAAGCCTTGGAGGCCTTGCGTTTGGCGTAAAGCTGTATAAGGTCTTTTGCAATATCCTTTACCCTGGATTTGGCACTGTTCTTTAAGGTTATCCAGGTCTTGGATCCCAGCTTGTTGATTCTGGGGGCTTCGCCGTCACGCGGCCGGAAGCGGGAAATCTTGTGCAGGGCATGAACGGATACGAATACCACATCGCCGTCTTTATAGGTAAGCTTAACCACTTCTTTCATCCGGCCGTAGTCGTCGCGCATCCTTACCAGTCCGCCGAAGACACCCACTCCATGGTCGATATGGACCACGTAATCACCTATATTAAAGGAATTTAGATCGTTGATAGTAAGTTGCTCAGTCTTTTCTACACTGCGCCTTAGACTTACTCTGTGGAACCTGTCAAATATCTCGTGGTCGGAGTAACAGCATATTTTATCCTCCCTGTCTATAAAACCGTTGTGTATATTATTACCCTTTACGAATTTAGGTAAGGGACAGCCGTTCTGGGACAGGACAGACAATATACGGTCCAGCTGATTTCCTTTATCCCCGTAAATATAAACTTCGTAGGAGTTCTCTATCTTATCCTTTATATCTTCCGAAAGTAACTCGAAGTTCTTGTTAAATACCGGCTGAGGGGCGATATTGAATTCTATAGCTTCCACGCCCTGTCTGTCCAGAGGGGTATCTATAAAGACTCTTTTATAAGCCGATGTCAGTTTATAAAAGGGACTGTTTTTATACATATCCGAGGAATCCAGCCATATAACCGAATCCCCGGGTAGTATTTCCATAATGCTCTGCCCGTTATCCACACCCTCGGAAATAATGTCGGAAATAATGTCGGCCTGCTCTTCTTCCGATATAGAAAGCTGGGTATTACAGTTGAACAGATGGATAGTTTCTACCTCGTCACCCCAGAAAGAAATACGATATGGATTATTTCTGGAATAAGAAAAAATATCAACTATGGAACCCCTTATGGCCACTTGGCCGGGAGATGATACAAAATCCACTCTCTCAAAACTTTCCTTTATAAGACGGTCTATAATCTTTTCGTAAGATATAGTATCTCCCTTTTTGATCGTAAACAGGGATTCTTTTATGGTTTTACCGCTGGGAAGAAGTTCCTCGAGAGCTTCGGGATAGGTAACTATATAAAGGAGTGATTTATCTTTCTTAAATATTCTTTCTACCGCAGACGTGCGCTGCACGCTTAAGGAGGATTTATAGTTACTCCTTTCTACGTTCTTTCCTGAGGACGGCAGAAAGAACACCCTGTCTCCCTCCGTCAGACTATAAAGATCGGATGAACAGTATTCCGCCGCCTCTTTATTGGGTAGTATAATCATATGCAGGCCAGACTCGGCGGTCTGACTTACTACGAACCATCTGGCAGATAAAAACAACGAGCGGCAGAAAACTTCCTTTTGGGATTGTAATCTGCTTTTAAGTATAGAGGTAGACTCTTTGTTAATAAACATCAAGTACCGTTTATGTTAATAAGTCAGTTGAAAACCCTGTTTATAACGTGATTAAATAAGGCGGACTATTCAAGTGCTCACGTTATTAACAATATAAAAACATGTTTTACTATATCGTTTTCAACACTATTTCTTTTTATAAAAATCTGATATTTAAATATTTATATAATGAATTAACAAATTCACAACATATTATAAAAACAACAGATTATAAATTAAAAAGAACTATATTTGTAATTGTAAAGGAGAATACGAAATGTCCGATTTTGACCCCCATAATACAAACGAAGGCAAAGATAAGGATTTAGATGGAATTATAAGGCCCCGGGAACTTGAAGATTTTACCGGTCAGTCAGAAATTGTATCTAACCTGAAGATTTTCATAGCTGCGGCGAAAATGAGGAACGAGCCCCTGGACCACACTCTTTTCCATGGGCCTCCCGGTCTGGGAAAGACAACCCTGGCTCATATCATAGCAAATGAAATGGGGGTTAATATGAAGATAACCTCCGGTCCTGTTCTGGACCGTCCGGGGGATCTTGCCGGCCTCCTGACTTCACTTGACCGCGGGGATGTGCTGTTTATAGACGAGATCCACAGACTTTCTCCGGAAGTTGAAGAGTATCTTTACTCCGCCATGGAGGATTATGTAATAGATATTATGATAGATAAAGGTCCAGGAGCCAGGTCTGTCAGAATATCCCTAAATCCTTTTACTCTCGTTGGCGCCACTACCAGGTCCGGTCTCCTTACTGCTCCTTTAAGGGCCCGTTTTGGAATTACCAGCGGTCTTGATTATTATGATACTCAGCAACTTGTAAAGATTATAAAAAGGAGCGCCGATATTCTCAAGATAGGGATAGAGGAGGATGCAGCCAGGGAAATAGCTCTCCGCAGCCGTGGTACTCCCCGTATAGCCAACGGTCTTTTGAGGCGCGTAAGGGATTTCTCCCAGGTAATGGGAGACGGTCACATAGATCTAGAAATCGCCCGTTTTGCCCTGAATAAGCTGAATATAGATACCAGGGGTCTGGACGCTATCGACAACAAGATACTCAGGACTATTATCAATACCTTCAAGGGAGGTCCGGTCGGTGCCAATACGATAGCCACCGCAATAGGTGAAGACCAGGGTACTTTCGAAGAGGTATATGAACCCTTCCTTATTAAAGAAGGTTTTATTGTACGTACCCAGAGAGGTAGAATAGCTACCGAATTATCCTATAAACATCTGGGATTACAAAAAGAACTGGACGAAGGCACTTTGTTCGGGCAGTGATTGCAGTTATGGTGAAAAATGACTAAAATTGCAAGATAAATCGAATACTAATAATTATTATAAAATGGCCGATAAACTTTTATCTAAGATTCCCGATGGACCTTTAGCTCAGAAATGGACGAAGCGTAAATCGGAGATTCATCTCGTAAGTCCTAACAATAAACGTAAACTTGAGATAATCGTTGTGGGTACCGGACTCGGAGGTGCCTCCGCGGCAGCTTCTCTGGGTGAGTTGGGATATAATGTTAAGATTTTCTGTATCAGCGACACTCCCCGTCGTGCACATTCAATTGCAGCTCAAGGAGGTATCAACGCAGCCAAGAATTATCAGAACGACAACGACTCCGTTTACCGCTTGTTCTACGATACTATAAAAGGCGGCGACTATCGTGCCCGTGAGGCTAACGTATATCGTCTTGCAGAAGTTAGTGCGGCCATTATCGACCAGTGTGTAGCTCAGGGTATCCCCTTTGCTCGCGAATACGGCGGCTATCTTGCCAACCGTTCTTTCGGTGGAGTACAGGTCAGCCGTACTTTCTACGCCCGCGGTCAAACCGGACAGCAGCTGCTCCTCGGAGCTTATGCTTCCCTGAATAAGGAAATTGCCGCAGGTACGGTCAAATCGTATCCTCGTCATGAGATGCTCGATCTTGTGGTAGTCAACGGAGAGGCTAAGGGTATTATCACCCGCAACCTGGTTACCGGCCAGCTCGAGCGCTTCGGCGCACATGCCGTCATTATCGCTACAGGTGGTTATGGAAATACCTATTTCCTTTCCACTAATGCGATGAATTCCAACGGATCTGCGGCTCTCCAATGCTATAAGAAGGGTGCTTATTTTGCAAATCCCTGCTTCGCCCAGATCCATCCTACCTGTATTCCCGTTCACGGTGACCAGCAGTGTAAGCTTACGCTTATGAGTGAGTCGCTGCGTAACGACGGCCGTATCTGGGTTCCCAAGAAAAAGGAGGATGTAGAGAAACTTCGCAAGCATCAGATAAAGCCTTCACAGATACCCGAAGAGGACCGCGACTACTATCTGGAGCGCCGTTATCCCGCATTCGGTAACCTGGTACCCCGTGACGTTGCTTCCCGTGCCGCTAAAGAGAGGTGTGATGCAGGATTCGGTGTGAACGAGACAGGTCTTGCAGTATTCCTCGATTTCTCAGACGCCATCAACCGACTCGGACGTCAAAAGGTAGCCGAACGTTACGGCAACCTGTTCGAGATGTATGAGAAAATAACCGCTTCATCCCCCTGGGAGGAGCCTATGATGATATATCCCGCCATACATTACACCATGGGCGGCATCTGGGTTGATTATGACCTTCAGACCACTATTCCCGGCCTGTACGCGATAGGAGAGGCTAACTTCTCCGACCACGGCGGAAACCGTCTCGGCGCTTCCGCCCTTATGCAGGGTCTTGCGGACGGATACTTCATCGTACCTGTAACCATAGGCGATTATCTTTCCAAGAAGTTCTCGGAGCCTAAGACCGATGTCAACAGCCCCGAATTCATTGAGGCAGAAAAGGCCGTTCAGGCACGTATAGACAGGCTTTTCGCTATCAAGGGTAAGGAAACCGTAGATTCTATACATAAGAAACTAGGTCACATTATGTGGGAGTATGTGGGTATGGCCCGCGAAAAGGCAGGTCTTGAAAAGGCTATCAGCCTGATTAAGGACCTCCGTAAGGAGTTTTATGAGAATGTAAACGTTCCCGGAACTCAATATGAATTCAACCAGGAACTGGAAAAGGCTCTGCGTCTGGAAGATTTCTTTGAGATAGGTGAACTTATGGCCCGCGACGCCCTTAACCGTAACGAGTCCTGCGGCGGCCACTTCCGTGTGGAAAGCCAGACCGAGGAAGGAGAGGCTAAGCGTGACGACGCCAATTATATGTATGTCGCCGCCTGGGAGTACAAGGGAGAGGGTAAGGATCCCGAACTCCACAAAGAACCTCTCGTTTACGAAAATATCAAGGTTATTACCAGAAATTATAAAGACTAATATGGAATTCAACTTAAAGATTTGGCGTCAGAAGAACGCCAAGGCAAAAGGACATTTCGAGACCTATCATATTTCTGGTATCGAAGAAGATGCGTCTTTCCTTGAGATGCTCGACATTCTGAACGAGCAGTTGATCCGTGAAGGCTGCGATCCGGTAGCAGTAGAGCGTGGCTGCCAGAGCAGCGGTCCGGTATCCTTCGACCACGATTGCCGTGAGGGTATATGCGGAGCCTGTTCTCTTTATATAGACGGTCGTGCTCACGGACCGGATGACCATGTGACTACATGTCAGCTGTTTATGCGTCACTTCAAGGATGGGGCGACCATTACGGTAGAGCCCTGGAGGAGTGCCGCCTTCCCTGTAATCAAGGACCTTGTGGTGGATCGTACCGCCTTCGACAAGATTCTCCAGGCCGGTGGTTTTATCTCCGTGCGTACCGGATCGGCCCAGGATGCCAACAATATCCTTATTCCTCACGATAAGGCTGAGGAGAGTATGGATGCAGCGGCCTGCGTTGGCTGCGGTGCCTGTGTGGCAACCTGTAAGAACGGCTCTGCGATGCTGTTCGTTGCGGCTCGCGTCAGTTCGCTCGCCCTGCTGCCTCAGGGTCGTCCCGAGGCCAAGCGTCGTGCCAAGGCTATGGTTGCCAAGATGGACGAACTTGGCTTCGGTAACTGTACCAACACCCGCGCCTGTGAGTTGGAGTGCCCGAAGGGTATCACCGTCGCCCACATCGCCAGGCTTAACAGAGAATTCCTTAAAGCTAAGTTCTCCGACTAACAGAAAAGACAGCAGTCTTTTCTGTGCTAGATATTACCAGAGGAAATTGTTGAACGGCCAGCGGCCGGCGTGAATCTCCGCAACCATCTTGTAGATGTCATTGCGGAGTTTAGGTAATCCTTCCCGGCTGAGAGCGGACATAAAGATACAGGGAACCTTCTTTTCATCTATCCACTCCCGTTTCAGATCGTCCAGAGTACGATTCTCCTTTCCGCGCGGCTTAAGAGAAAAATCATCATACTCCTCGTAGGTGTAAGCATCTGTCTTATTGAATATTACGTACTGCGGCTTATCACCTGCACCTATGTCCTCCAGGGTTTTCTGGACCACGGTCATTTGTTCCTCAAAATCGGGAGCGGACACATCCACAACGTGTACCAGCACATCAGCTTCCCTCACCTCATCCAGAGTACTCTTGAAGGCCTCTATGAGTTGGGTGGGCAACTTTCTGATGAACCCTACGGTATCGCTGAGCAGGAAGGGACAGTTCTCTATGACCACCTTACGGACGGTCGTATCCAGAGTCGCAAACAGCTTATTTTCAGCGAAAACGGAGGATTTGGAAAGCAAATTCATCAGCGTGCTCTTTCCCACGTTGGTATATCCTACCAGCGACAGCCGCACCAGCTGCCCGCGGTTACTTCGCTGGGTAGCCATCTGCTTATCCACCTTTTTCAGCTGTTCCTTGAGGCGGGCTATGCGCTCGCGCACTATGCGGCGGTCTACTTCTATCTGGCTTTCACCCATTCCTCCCCTGGTTCCTATACCTCCCCTCTGCCTTTCAAGGTGAGTCCACATGCCGGCAAGCCTCGGCAGCATGTAGTTATAACGGGCCAGTTCCACCTGCATTTTGGCGTAGGAAGTCTGTGCACGCTGGGAGAATATTTCCAGGATAAGGCTTGTGCGGTCTATGACTGACGAAGACTTGATGACCTTCTCCACGTTACGCTGCTGCATCGCCGTGAGTTCATCGTCGAATATTACGTAATTGATACACTTTTCTTCGCAATAGTCGGCGATTTCCTTAAGCTTTCCGCTGCGTATGTAAGTGGCTTTTTCCGGCTTATCCAGCTTCTGGACGAATTTCCTGTCCCCGGCTACACCGGCAGTATCGGCCAGGAATTCAAGCTCGTCCAGATATTCCTTTACCCGGCGCTCGTCTTCTCCCTGCCTAATTATACCTACAAATACTGCTGTTTCCATTTTTATCAAAAAAAGGCCATCCTGTTTGGACAGCCTTAAATAGTATTACCCGTAGAATTATCTCAACTGGAAAATCACAGGGAAGGTGTAGGTAACCTTAACCTTACGGTCGCGCTGCTTGCCGGGCGTCCACTTAGGTGACATGGAAACAACACGTACGGCTTCCTTGTCGAGGGAAGGATCCACGCCACGGAGAACCTTGACTCCGGAGACACTGCCGTCCGTATTTACGGTGAACTGCAGCATCACGCGGCCCTGGACGCCGTTTTCCTTTGCTACGTCGGGATAGACGAGCCTCTGGTTAACCCACTTGGTGAAATCGTTGGCGTCTCCACCCTGGAACTTGGGCTTCTCTTCCACGAGCTGGAAAGGAATGGTTTCCTCTTCCACAACCTCTTCCTGAACCTCTTCGACGTAGTCCTGAATCTCAACACCAAGGCTGGCATCATCTTCTGTGTTGATGATGTTGTCGTTGATCTTGATATCATCGTCGATAATGTCAATCTGGTCCGACAGAATAGGGATCTTTGCCATTTCGGGCGGCGGGGGAGGAGTCTCCTGGGTGATGGGGATGATTTCTTCCTCGATGAGTTCCTTGTTCTCGGCCAGCAGGGAAGTATCAGCCTTCTCCTTGCTGCTCCACTCAAATGCGAGGAGAACGAGCAGAAGGGCAATCACGAAACCTATTTCGACGAACAGCAGGCGCTTATTCTCGAGACTGGCTTTTTCTGATTTCTTGATTTCCATATTGGGTACTATACGTTTATTTTAGTCTATTCAAGTCTCAAAGATATACATTATAAATATCAATTCCAATTTTTGTTGTAGATTTGCGCTGTTTAACGCGCTAAATCGATGGTTCGCTATTTCTTTGAGGATATTAAGTTCGAGTACAGGAACAAGCAGTTCAACAACCGCTGGCTTAAGCTGGTGGCGGAGAGTGAGATATGCCGGCTTGGCGACATCAACATCATTTTCTGCTCCGATCCGTATATACTCGGAATCAACCTGCAATATCTGAGCCACGATTATTTTACCGATATAATCACTTTCGATTATTCAGAAAAGCCGGTTATCTCCGGCGACCTGTTCATCAGTGTGGATTCGGTGCGGGAAAACGCTCTTTTTTACGGCACTGAGTTCTCCGAGGAACTGCACAGGGTTATCGTTCACGGCATTCTCCACCTCATAGGGTATGACGACCACACAGAAGCGGATACTGCCGTCATGCGTTCAAAGGAGAATTACTATCTGGAAGTAAGGAATGAACTTGCCGGCGGTGGAAAGTAGCGAGTTTGACATAATCGTCGTTGGTGGCGGTCATGCCGGATGCGAAGCTGCAGCTGCGGCTGCCCGTCTCGGGTCATCGGTCTTGTTGATTACTCCCGATTCGTTGTCGCTAGCCAAGATGTCCTGCAATCCAGCGGTAGGAGGAATTGCCAAAGGTCAGATTGTGCGGGAGATCGACGCCCTCGGAGGGCTGACCGGAGTGGTAACGGATGAGTCCACCATTCAGTTCCGTATGTTGAACAAGTCGAAGGGGCCTGCCATGTGGAGCCCGCGTGCCCAGTGCGATAAAATCCGGTTTTCCCTAAATTGGCGCCAACAACTGCTAAGTATTTATAAATTAAATATTTACGAAGATTTAGCGACTTCTCTTCTCTTTGAGAATTCAAAAATAACCGGTGTTCGTACGGCATCAGGCCGGATTTTTAAGTGTAGAGCACTTATTTTGACCGCCGGGACCTTCCTTGGAGGAAGTCTTTTTGTCGGCCGCAGCAAACTTGCCGGAGGAAGGATAGGTGAACTCCCCTCTCTCGGACTGACCGAACAGCTGGTGGCGTTGGGAATCAGAACCGATAGAATGAAGACGGGTACTCCCCCGCGAATCGATATTACTTCTGTCGATACTTCTGTGCTCTCTGTTCAGACTGGCGATGAGGATCCTGAGCGGTTTTCCTATCTGGATATTCCCTCCAGGGTTCAGCGTTCGGGAGTTCAGATGGACTGCTATATCCTTCACACTAACCCGGAAGTTCACGCTCGTCTTCGTGAGGGTTTCGGTGACTCCCCTCTTTTTACCGGAGTGATTCACGGTCGCGGACCTCGCTACTGTCCGAGTATTGAGGATAAGCTCCGGGTATTTCCAGAGAATGACGCACATCAACTTTTCCTTGAGCCTGAGGGTGCAGGAACTAACGAGTATTATCTTCAGGGCTTTTCTTCCTCGTTGCCCTACGAGGTTCAGATGAACGCCCTGCATAGAATTCGTGGGCTTGAGAGAGTAAAAGTTTTCCGCCCGGCTTATGCAGTAGAATACGATTTCTTTGACCCCACACAACTCAAACAGACTCTTGAATCCAGAGTTGTTCCCGGGCTTTTCCTGGCAGGTCAGGTTAACGGAACCACAGGTTACGAAGAGGCTGCGGCGCAGGGATTGATAGCAGGAATCAACGCCCATCAGGCGGTTAATTCTTTAGATCCGTTTATCCTTCATCGCGACGAGGCTTATATAGGAGTATTGATTGACGACCTGATTACAAAGGGCGTGGATGAGCCTTACCGTATGTTTACTTCCCGCGCTGAGTATCGTATTCTTCTGAGACAGGATAATGCCGACCAACGCCTGACGCCTCGCGCTTACGAACTCGGAATGGTTGACCACGACCGTTATGAGGCCACAAAAAGAAAGTATAACGAGGTTGACAGGCTTACTGAGCTCTGCGAGAACAATAATCTTACTGCAGCAGCCGTTAATGATTTCCTTGCGTCTCGTGGTTCGGCCGTTCTTTCTGAATCGAAGAAGATATCAGATGTTGCTACGCGCCCGGAGTTATCATTGAAGGATATTATGAATTTCGTTCCACGTGGAACACTTGGCTCCTATGGGTTTGAAGGTGTTCCCGATGGAAAGGTGATAGAGTCGGTTGAAATCAACCTCAAGTATAAAGGTTATATTCTCCGGGAGCGCCAGCAGGTAGAAAAGATGCGTCGCCTTGAGTCGTTAGAGATTCCGGAAAACTTCGACTTTGATAAACTCTCAGGTCTGACTATAGAATGTCGCCAAAAGTTTAAGCGTTACGCTCCCAGAACCATCGGCCAGGCCTCCCGTATCTCCGGCGTCTCCCCCGCCGACATCAACGTTCTCCTCGTTTACTTTGGCCGCTGATCGAAACCCCGGGGCGGTGGTCCCCTCCTCTACAACCTTCCGTTCGCTACGCTCACTCCTTCCCTCCCACTGCTGCGCAGCGGGCCCCTCCCGCTCACTGGCCGCGGGTGGCCAGGGTATGTAGAGGAGGGGACCACCGCCCCGGGGTTCCACGTGGAACACTAGAGCATCTGGAGGGCGGACTTGATAATTTGCTCGACGGTGGCGCGAGGATTGGCCTTAAGAATAGACTGAATAGCTTTTTGGATATTGGCCTTTGTGAAGCCAAGCATCTGGAGTGCGCTTGCCGCCTCGTCTGCCGCAGCGTTGGATTCTGCCTGGAAGAGCATCTCCGAGCTGGCTCCCTCGCCCTTGACGATTTTATCCTTGAGTTCCAAAATAATCCTCTGGGCGCTCTTTAGACCAATACCCTTAACCGATTTAAGCGCATTCACGTTTTCGGAAAGGATGGCATCCTGCAGCTCGGCGGACGTCATAGAAGAAAGGATCATTCTCGCCGACGCCGCTCCCATGCCGGAGACTCCAGTGATAAGGCGGAAAAGCTCTCGCTCTTCCTTGCCGGCAAAACCGTAGTCAACCTGAGTCCCGTCCCTTTGGTTCAGCTGTGACTGAACATAGATAGTCGCCTCCTTCTTCCCCTCGAGGGCCTCGTATGTCTGAAGGGAGATCTCAAGGCTATAGCCTAATCCCTGATTGTCAACCACCAGCCTGGTCGGCCCCAGTTCTGCAATCCTTCCGGAAATGTAATCAAGCATAAAACAATTTTTTACAAATATACTAAACAGTTTCTAATACCCGAACCACAGTCGGCCTGCAACATCACTTATTTGGTAAAAAGTTGTATTTTTGTAATATGGATAGAAGATCGTTCATAGGAACAGGAGCCGCGGCGCTTGCAGCGGCGGGCCTCAGTGCCTGCGGCATAAAGGGCGGCGCTCATTCCGGAAAGGCGTCCAAAGCAATCGGCAGCGGAAAGCTGAAGCTCTCCTTTTACCCTTATGAGCTCCAGTTGGCGCACACCTTTACCGTAGCCTCATATAGCCGAAAAACCACCCCCGGAGTTCAGGTGGAGGTGGAATTTGACGGTCTTACAGGGTACGGAGAGGCCTCCATGCCTCCATATCTCGGGCACACTGTCGAGAGCGTCTGCGCCTTCCTTTCCAGAGTGGACCTGGGTCAATTCGACTCCCCTTTCCTGCTGGAAGATATTATGGAGTACCTGGATTCCCTGTCCGATGGAAACTCCCCCGCCAAGGCGGCAATCGATATCGCCCTTCACGATCTTATTGGCAAAATCTGCGGCCAGCCGCTGTATAAGATATGGGGTCTGAACCCCCAGAAAGCCGGTCCTACAACCTTCACTATAGGAATCGATACCCCGGAAGTTGTGCGCGAAAAGACGATCGAATGTGCAGACAGATTCAAGATTCTTAAGGTTAAAGTGGGCCTGGACAGCGACGAGCAGATGATTCGGACGATACGCAGCGTTACCGACCTGCCTCTCGCTGTGGATGCCAATCAGGGCTGGAAAGACAGGCAGAAGGCGCTTGACGAGATATTCTGGCTGAAGGAACAGGGGGTAGTGCTGGTGGAGCAGCCCATGGCAAAGGAGCGGCTGGACGACGTGGCTTGGATTACCGAGCGCAGTCCCCTGCCAATCATTGCCGACGAAGCTGTCCAGCGGCTGAAAGACATCCCGGCTCTTAAAGGGGCGTACTCCGGAATCAATATAAAACTGATGAAGAGCGGAGGTCTGCTGGAGGCCCGGAAAATGATGGCCTACGCACGGGCGGAAGGAATGACGGTTATGGTCGGATGTATGACGGAAACCTCCTGCGCCTGTACTGCAGCCGCGCAGCTGGCTCCGGCGGCCGACTTCTGTGATATAGATGGCAATCTATTGATAACCAACGATTTATTTGATGGGATGACGGTAATTGACGGCAATATGGTACTGCCCGACCGTCCCGGCCTTGGATTAATAAAAAGATGACGACAGAAGATATCAGATCCTGCTTCCCGCAGTTGGAGCGCAAGGTTTTCGGCAAGCCTCTGGTTTATCTGGACAATGCCGCAACTTCCTTGCGGCCAAAGAGCGTAATCGAATGTTGGGAGAGGAGCGCCTCCCAGACTACGGCAAACCTTCATCGTGCCGTACATCAGGTTGCGGTCGAGGCTACGGAAGCTTATGAAGCGGCCAGAAAGGCTGTGGCTGAATTTATCAATGCCGCTGAAACAGAGGAAGTTATCTTTACCTCCGGCGCCACGCACGCTATCAACCTTGCAGCATTCAGTATAGGTGAGGCATTTCTGGACGAAGGCGATGAAATAATTGTTTCGGAGACGGAGCATCACTCCAACCTCGTGCCCTGGCAGATGGTATGCCGCCGAAAGGGAGCGATCATGAAACGCCTGCCGGTGGATGAGAACGGCCGCCTGAAAATCGAACTTCTGGACAGTCTTATCAGGTCCCGTACCCGCCTTGTCTGTGTGGCTCATGTCTCCAACGTCCTGGGTCTTGTGAATCCGATTCAGGAGATATCACAGATATGCCACAGGCATGGCGTGATGCTGTTGGTTGACGGTGCGCAAGGTATTGTTCACCAGAAGGTTGACGTCCAAGCGTTGGGATGCGATTTCTATGCTTTTTCCGGCCATAAGATGTACGGGGCTCCCGGTACCGGAGTGCTGTGGGGACGTCGCGGCCTGCTGGAGCAGATGCCTCCCATGTTCGGCGGCGGCGAAATGATAGAAAGCGTGAGCTGGGAAAGCAGCAGCTGGGCCCCCCTGCCCCGTAAATTCGAGGCGGGCACGCAGGATATTTCCGGCACGCCCTGCTTCGTCCCGGCCATCAAGATGCTGCAGGAAATGCCTCAGAATGAGGAGATTAAAGAATTTGTCTATAAGGCTCTTACCGCCGAGCCGGGCATAAGGCTTTTCGGTACGACCGACGACATGAGCCTTAAGGCACCGGTCTTTTCCATCTCCGCGGAGGGCGCACATCATGAAGACCTGGCGCTGATTATGGATAAGATGGGCGTCGCCCTGCGTTCCGGACAGATGTGCGCAGAGCCGCTGATGGATCGTTTCGGCGTTACCGGTATGCTCAGGGCCTCTTTTGCCCCGTACAATACGATGCAGGAAGCGGAATATTTCTTATCTTCGCTGCGCAAAGCTATATCGATGCTGAGATGACACTGAGGGAAAAGCAACTGGAGATTATCGACAACTTCTCGCTCTACGAGGAGTGGTTGGATAAATACGAATATCTTATCGAGCTGGGCAAGTCTCTGGAAGGCCTGCCGGAGGAGAAGAAAACCGAAGACCGCCTGATAAAGGGCTGTCAGTCAAGGGTTTGGCTGGACTGCGAAAAGCAGGACGGAGTACTTGTTTTCTCCGCCGACAGCGACGCCGTGATTACCCGCGGCATCATAGCCATGCTGGTGAGTGTATATTCCGGCCAGAGAGCGGAGGACATACTGGCGGACGACTTTTCCTTCCTCAACGAGCTGGGGCTTAAGGAGAACCTCTCCCCCACCAGGGCTAACGGCCTGGTGTCCATGATTGCGACCATTCGCGCAAAAGCTGCTGAAAATGAGTGACAAAGAGATACTTACCCCGGAAGACGTAAAGGCGTTGGCCCCGCTTTACGACGACGTGATTCTGTCGCTCAAGCAGGTCTATGATCCGGAGATTCCGGTTAATATCTACGACCTTGGGCTTATCTATGAGCTTACGATCAGCAAGGCGCACGAAGTGTTCATAAAAATGACGTTCACGGCGCCCAACTGCCCCATGGCGGACGAGGTCATGGCGGAGGTAAAAAATAGCGTAGAAGACACTCCCGGCGTGAAAAGTTGCGAAATCGAGCTGACTTTCGATCCTGTGTGGGATCAGAGTATGCTCTCCGACGAGGCCAGGGTAGCCCTTGGCTGGGACCCCGAATTTTGAGACAGCAACACTTATATCTTCTTCTTGGAACCAACCTGGGAGACCGTGAGGCTAATATAAGCGAGGCCTTATGGCGGCTCGGCTCCGTGTTCGGCGAGCGCCTTGAACAGTCTCCCGTCATGGAAACAGAGGCCTGCGGCTTCGTGGCGCCGCCGTTCCTCAACACCGTTGTGGTATACAGCAGCGCCCGCAAGCCGGAGAACATTCTTAAAATCTGCAAAAAAATAGAGCGCGCAATGGGCCGCTGGGACGCTCCGGAGTACGCTCCGGACGGCTCGCGCATCTATCATAACCGTATAATAGACATCGACATACTGTTTTACGGCGACCTTAAAATCAACACTCCGGAACTAAAAATCCCCCACCCGCAGGTGGAGGAAAGACCATTCGTCAAGGAACTGCTCAGGCGGCTTTCTTCTGGATAGAGTAGGGGAGTCCGGCCCGCTTCAGACTCAGAATAAAGTCGTTGGTGACGGATACCGCGTATTTCTTGGAGCGGAATTCCAGATTGTAGCCTGTAGCTTTATCCCGGAGCTGGATTCCGAAAGGAATCTTGCCCTGGTTCTCACGCAGAAGCTTGGTCAGGGACTTACGGAAAGAAGGATTGAGCTGCTCGGTATCTACTTCTACGGTGATGCCGGCCACCATATTTTCGGATACGTTGCCAAGCAGCTGCACCTTGCGTATCTTGAATGAATACGGGGCGGTTTTTCCCTGAGCTTTTTCCTCGGGCCGGAGCGAATAGCGCTCGTCTATCTCGCCCTGCATATACAGATACTCATGGAGCTTCATGTAGGCGATGTAGGCCTCATAATCCTTGCCGAAGAGAGCGAACTCGTAGTGGCCATCCTTATCTTCCAGCACCACTCTGGCGCCGGGCGCTCCGGACTTGGTGGTTACCTGTTTGACGTCGGTTACGATACCGGCAATCGAGCATGCGAACTTCTTCTTTTCCTTCTCGCACTCCAGAATCTTGTCCTGGAGCCTTCCCGTCGACTGATTGGTAAAGTTCTCTATTTCAAAGGAATAACGGTCAAGGGGGTGTTTGCTCAGATATGTGCCGACATAATTTTTCTCTTCCTGAAGCAGCGCCAGGGTATTCTCGTCCTCCGGAGCCTCCGGCATCACGGGCCGCTGCGGCTTGAGTTCCTCCACCTCGCCGAAGAGCGACAGGCTGTTGTCCATTTTGTCGGTCTTGAAGAGCTCCATATAGCGGGTCAGTTCGTCTATGAAGCGCTCTCCGCCGGCCCCGGGGACAAAGAACTGCGAACGTTTGTAGCCGAAGGAGTCGAAAGCACCGGCGTACGCCAGTATTTCTATCGATTTGGCCGTAATAACGACGTTCTTGGAGTCTTTGGCGCTGCGCTCGGCCATCCTCTCCACAAAATCGTAAACGTCCTTGAATGAGCCGTTTTCCGTGCGTTCGGCGATAATTGCATCCACCACGTTGGAACCGAAATTCTTCATACCTCCGAGGCCGAAGCGTATATTGCCCTCCTTGTTCACGGTAAACCGTGCGCCGGATTCGTTGACGTCGGGGTTCAACACCTTGATTCCGTGCAGCTTGCAGTCGGCCATTATCTTCTTGATCTCATCCATATTGGAGAGATTGCAGGAGAGGTTGGCGGCAAGGAATTCGGCGGTATAATGGCACTTGAGCCATCCGGTCTGGTAGCTCACCCAGGCATAGCAGGTGGAGTGGGACTTGTTGAATGCGTACTGGGCAAATTTCTCCCAGTCCTTCCATATCTTGTCCAGCGTCTTCTCCGGATGCCCGTTCGCCTGGCCCTGACTCATGAACTTGTCCTTAAGGACCATCATTTCGTCTATCTTCTTCTTACCCATGGCCTTACGCAGCCGGTCAGCCTCACCCTTGGTGAAGTTTGCAAGCTTGCGGCTGAGGAGCATCACCTGCTCCTGATAAACCGTGATGCCGTAGGTTTCCGCCAGGAATTCCTCCATCTCCGGGAGGTCGTATTCTATCTTCTGCACGCCCTGTTTGCGGGCAACGAAGTCGGGGATGTAGTCCATGGGCCCCGGCCGGTAGAGGGCGTTCATAGCGATAAGGTCCTCGAAACGCTGAGGTTTGAGGCGCTGCAGCCAGCTCTTCATGCCTTCGGATTCGAACTGGAACACTACCGTGGTGTCGCCGCGTCCGTAAAGCTCAAGCGTGGGCTTGTCGGCAATGTCTATAGCCTCGATGTCTATGTCGATGCCGTGGCGCTGCTTGATATTCCTGAGGGTTTCGTGGATGATAGAAAGGGTGATGAGGCCCAGGAAATCCATCTTCAGCATGCCCACATCCTCGATATAGTGGCCGTCGAACTGGGAGGTCCACACATCCTTTCCGGTATCCTTATCCTTGGAGAGGCAGATAGGGATGTAGTCGGTCAGGTTGCCGCGTCCGATAATGGTGGCGCAGGCATGCATTCCTACCTGGCGTATGCATCCCTCCAGCTTCTGGGCGTATTTGAGCACCTCCTTGTTGATCTCCGGGCCGTTTTCCAGTTCGTTGCGGAACTCCGGCACCAGGCGGTAGCAGTTGGCCAGGGTAATCTTGGCGTCTACCTCCTCCATACCCTTCTGGAAGGTGCGCATCTGCTTCTTACCGTCTATTTCCACCTCCTCCTCGATCACCTTGAATCCCGGTTTCAGCTCGTCCAGCTTGGGGTTGAAGGGATATTTTTTCTCTACCTTTTCGCTCAGGCGGTCCGGAACCATCTTGGAGAGCCGGTTGGACTCGTCTATGCTCACCTCGCTGATGCGGGCCACATCCTTGATGGCGCTCTTAGCGGCCATGGTACCGAAGGTTATGACGCGGGAAACATGGTCCGCGCCATAATTCTTCTCCACGTACTCGTGGGCGTCAGGCAGGTTCTCGAAGTCCACGTCTATATCGGGCATGGAGATTCGGTCCGGGTTGAGGAAACGCTCGAACAGGAGGTTATACTTGATGGGGTCCAAATTGGTGATACCCAGACAGTAAGCCACTACACTGCCGGCCGCGGAGCCTCTACCGGGACCTACCAGGAAGCCGTGTGAGCGGGAGGCGGCGATGTAGTCCTGGACGATGAGGAAGTAGTCCGGGAAGCCCATCTTGGAGATGGTCCGGAGCTCGAAGTCGATACGGTCTTTCTGCTCCTCGGAAAGCGTAACTCCGTAACGCCTGGCGGCGCCGCGGTAGGTCAGCTCGCAGAGGTAGGCTACCGAACGGCAGAACTCGTCTCCCCGGTACTCCTTGCGCTCCATACCTGTCGCCTTGTCTTTAGTGACGGAATATCGTCCCTCATCTATTATCTCCTTGTACTGCAGCAGCTTAGAGTCGATTTCCGCAAGGAATGCGGGGTCGATTTCGTACTTAGGAAGAACATGCGGACGGTCGATCTGGTAGGCCTCTATCTTGCCCGCAACCTCAAGCGTATTGGCGAGCACCTCCGGGTGATCCGGGAACAGGGCCGCCATCTCCTCTTCGCTCTTGATGTACTCCTGCTGGGTGTAGCGGAGGCGTTTGGGGTCGCTTATGTTTGCATTGGTAGTCAGACAGATAAGCCTGTCGTGTACCGGACCGTCCTCCTTGTTCAGGAAGTGGGCGTCGTTTGTGGCAACCACTTTTATACCCAGCTCTTCCGCCAGCTTGAAGATGCCTTCGTTGACTATTACCTGGTTGCGATAGACGTCGTAAATCTTGTCGTACGCCTCCGCCGGCAAGCCCTCCACCTCCGTTTTGTGGAGCATCACCTCCAGGTAATAGTCGTCGCCGAACAGGTCCTTGTGCCACTGCGCGGCTTTACGGGCGCCTTCGTAATCTCCGGCCATCAGGTTTTTGGAGATTTCTCCGGCAAGACAGGCAGAACTGCAAATGAGGTCTTCGTGGTACTTTTCCAGCACCTCATGGGTAATCCTGGGCTTGTAGTAGAAACCCTCTATGAAGCCCTCGGAGCAGATTTTCATCAGATTCTTGTAGCCGTTGTAGTTCTTGGCCAGCAGAATCAGATGGTAGTAAAGTTTATGGTCGTTGTCCTTCAGGTGATGGTCGTAATGCCGTGTAACATAGACCTCACAGCCTATCAGCGGTTTTACGATAGGCTGTTTGTCCGGCCCAATGTTGCTCTTGTCCCACGCCCAGCGCAGGAACTCCTTGACTCCGTACATGTTGCCATGGTCCGTAATGGCCAGTGCCGGCATCTTGAGTTCGCGGGCGCGCGCAAACAGCTTCTTGATGTCGGATAGACCGTCAAGGATGGAATATTGGGTATGGACATGAAGGTGAACGAACGACATGGCGACCCTATTTCACTAGAACTTATTTAGCAAGCTTGAAGCCGAGCTGGAGGCCCTTGACGTTGGCGAGGGTGCTCTGGAGGGTCGAGAGGGTGGAGTTGTTGGCTACCTTGTTTACTGCTTCGAGCACCTTCTGTACAAAGGAGAGGAACTTGTCGGCGGGGAAGAGGATGTTGCATCCTTCCGTGGTTGCCTTGATGGTTCCGTTCAGCTTGAGGGTGAAGATCTTGGCGAAGTTGATGGTAAGTGAGGTTCCGGACTTGGTCCAGGTGCCGGGAAGGGTTATCTTGCCGGCGGAGAGGAGGAAGGAACCGTCTTCGTTGAACGTTAATTTTGCGATGCCTGCCTTGATGCCTGCTTTTGCGAGGAGCTGGTCACACTGCTTCTCGATGGTGCTGGTGCTGGCAGAAGCGGCGAGGGTGGTGAGTACGTTGTCGGAGGTTGCTCCGATGGCGACACCCTGATATTTCCAGGTGCCCTGGATGTCGAAAGCGGAAGATACCACATTGGAACCGGTAACAACGTTACCAACGGTTTCGGTTGCTACTTTAAGGAAGGAATCGAGCCAGCCCTGGGCGTTGGCGGCCGTTGCGGAAAGCACAAGTGCGCTGAGGATTATGATAACTTTTTTCATAATGGTATTAGTTGTTTAAATGTTGTCTTCGGAAGGCCAGCCGGGGGCTGAAACCCTGTGTTCCAGGCCGTCTGGCGTCACAAGAACTGCGCCAACGTCGGCCTGCGCTAGGTGTCCTATTATATCGAATGCCTGAAAATCGTGACGGAAACTCTCGAACTGCGAAATAGGCACCGCGAGCAGCACCCTGCAGTCGTCTCCTCCGTTCATGGCGGCGGAAACGGGGTCGAAGTCCATTTCTTTTCCGAGGGCGAAGCTGCCGGCCTCGAAAGGAATCTTATCTGCATAGACTTTGGCGCCAAGACCGGTGATGGAAACCAGCCGCAGCAGAGCGTCGGCCAGGCCGCGGTCCACGAACAGGGCGGCGGCAGGGGAAATGCCGGACTCGGAGAGTGCGGCGGGCAGTCCGGCGGGGAGTTCCGGCTTGAGGTAAGAGCCTACCAGCATACGGTAGCGCTCCAACTCCTCCTTCGCCGGCTGCTTTCCTCCGTCGAAGCTCGCCTTCCCGCGTTCCAGCAGCTGCAGGCCGCAGTAGGCCGCTCCCAATGCACCGCTGATGCAGAGAAGGTCTTTCGATGCCGGGGAGGCAAACGCATCAACGGGTGCGTCTCCAGAAGCGGAAACGCTGATGCTCAGTCCGTTACGTGAAGGCTGAAGGTCCAGTGTCAGCTTGCCGTAGCCGAATTCGGCCGCCGCGGCCAGCACTCCGCTCCAAAGTTCCTGCACCTGCTGGAAGCCGAGTTTGGCAGAGATGCCCAGACGAACCTCCAGCACCTTTGGGGCCGCCATTCCGGCGTACAATTCTCCCGTCACGCAGACTACGCTCTTGTATCCCAGATGCTTAAGTGGGAAATAAACCAGGTCGAAATCTATTCCTTCCAGCAACATGCGGCTGGCCGAAACAGCCTTCCGGCCGCTTTCGGGCACGAACGCCGCTTCTTCGAAGGGCTTGTAAGCAGAGCCCTCGAAAAGCTGCCGTATCGCCTCCCGCCGTCCAAGTTGACTGAAATCCTGCATAGTACAAATATAAAAAATTATCGCAAATAAGTGTTATTTTTGTGGACATGAAAAGACATCTGATACTTGCCGCACTGCTGCTTTGTTCCTTAAGCGCGTGGGCCCAGGAGATCCGCTCCATAGATATCGACGTGTATATCAATGAGGAAGGAGACGCGTATATCAAGCAACGCTGGGATGTGAACGTCGTAAGGGGAACCGAGTGGTACATACCTATAGGAAACCTTAACGGCAGTTCAATCAGGGGTCTGACGGTGGAGGAAAACGGCGAGGAGTTTATCGACGAGGGACGCTCGTGGAACTCCGACCGCAGCCTCGCCGAGAAGGCCGGCCGGTCGGGCATAATAGACAAGGGCCGCGACGGAGTGGAACTCTGCTGGGGCCAGGGTTCGCTCGGAGACCACAAATGGACGGCAGGTTTTGTCGTCCTGGGCCTGGTGCAGTCGCTCAAAGACTATGACGCCTTCAATTTTATGTTCGTCAACCAGGACCTCATTGCAAATCCGCAGCACGCCTCCATTCGCTTCCACAGGCTTGACGGAAAGCCTTTTACGGATGAGGAGTCCCGCGTCTGGGTCTTCGGCTGTGAGGGCGAGGTCGCTTTTATGGAGGACGGCACAGTCTTCTTCGAGACCGACAGAAGCATGCGCAGAGGCGGCAGCCTCATAGTGATGATGCGCTTCGACAAGGGCTTCTTCAATCCGGAGAACGTCAGGGACATGACTTTCGAAAAGATGCAGAAAAAGGCTTTCCGCGGAAGCGACTACAAGGAGAAGTCCGGCACCAGTTTCGAAGATATTCTGGCATACATAGTCGGTGGAGGAATCGTTCTGGTATTCGGGCTGGCCTTTCTCGCCATCGTTTTCATTATACTGAGAGATATCTTCTTCCTTATTATTGGCCGCACATGGAGCCCCAAGTACTTCGGCAGTTCAAGGCCCAAGGGATGGGCGCGCTCGGCTCCTTTCGGCGGCAATATACCCACTTCGTCTTATCTGCTTGCCGCCGGAACCCGTCTGGCATTGAAGAGCAGTCACCACGAAAGATGCATAGGAGCCTACTTCCTTAAATGGATTTCCGAGGGCATTGCAGTGCCCTCTAAGGCCGCGGACGGCCACTTCGACCTGTCCTTCCCGCAGGCCGACCCTAAGTTTGACGACGAATGTGAAAAGCAGCTCTACAGCAAGGCGCTCGAGGCTGCGGGATCCAACCGCATTCTGGAGAACAACGAGTTCAAGAGGTGGGCCGAGAAGCACAGCACCAGTATGGTAAACTGGCCCAAGTCGGTGGAAAGGGAAGGGAAGAGGAAGTATGAAGACTTTACTGGCGACAAGGTGGAGGAAGGTAAGAAGTTGCTGCAGTTCAAGAACTATCTGTCGGAGTTTACCCTCGCACGCGAGCGTGAGGTGCCGGAAGTGGCTCTCTGGGGTCAGTATCTGGTATTCGCCCAGTTGTTCGGTATTGCCGACAGGGTGTCCAAGGGCCTGTCCAAACTCTATCCGGAGCAGTTTGCCGAATACAGCCGGAATCTTGGGGTGGAGCCGTCGGTCATGTCTTCTGTCCTGCACACCTGGACCGTCAACTCAAGGGATGCGTACAGTACGGCTTACAACCGTCATATAGAGAAAACATCTTCGTCATCTTCCCGTTCTTCCGGCTTCGGCGGCCACTCGTCATTCGGCGGTGGCGGCGGTTTCTCCGGAGGCGGCCACGGAGGCGGAAGCAGATAAAAAAAGCCCGGCTGTTAAATGCAGCCGGACTTTTTTATTTGTAGAAGGCTCTTATTTCTTCATAGCCCTGCGGGTGCTGTCGTACATAATCGGGGTACCGATCATGATGGAAGCGTAAGTTCCCACGAGCACACCGAGGCAGAGAGCGACGGACAGACCGCGGATGCTCTCACCGCCGAAGAATGCGATTGCAAGCATAGGCAGGAGGGTAGATACCGAGGTGTTGACCGTACGGGTCAGAGTCTGGTTGAGGGACTTGTTGACCATGGTCTTGAAGTCGTCGTTCGGGTGCAGCTGCAGATTCTCACGGATACGGTCGAAGATAACCACGTTATCGTTGATTGCGTATCCGATGATGGTCAGGATAGCCGCTATGAAGGTCTGGTCCACATCCAGGTTGAACGGCAGGATTCCGCTGAACAGCGAGAAGAAGCCGATCAGGATGATTGCGGTGTGTGCCAGGGAGACCACGCCGCCGAGACCCCAGCTCCAGCCCTTGAACCGCCATGCGATGTAGGCGAATATGATGAGGAGGGCGAGAATCACGGAGATGATGGCGGAACGCTTGATATCGCTTGCGATGGATGCACCCACCTTGTCGGAGGAGACGATACCGTTGGGGTTCTCCAGGGTGGAGGTGAAATCGCTCAGCTGGATGTCCTCCTTGAAGAAGCCCTTCAGGGATTCGAACAGCATGCCTTCGATCTCGGTATCCACTGCGGAAGACTCGTCCTTGACCTTGTAGGAGGTGGTGATCTTCATCTGGGAGTCACCGCCGAACTGCTTGACCTCGACAGAAGACTCGGGATCTGCGGCGTTGAAGGTGGTGTTCACTGCGGAACGGACTGCCTCTGCGGTGACAGGCTGGTCGAAGCGCACAACATAGGTGCGGCCGCCGGTGAAGTCTACACCGTAGGTGAAGCCCTTGAACGCGATGGATCCGATTGCGATGAGGATCAATGCGCCGGAGATGATGTAGGAGTACTTACGGCCCTTGATAAAGTCGATCTTGGTGTTCTTCAGGAAGTTCTTGGACCATTCCCACTCGAAGCTCATGCCCTTACCCTTGGCCACGCGGCCGTCGATGATGAGACGGGTGATGAAGATGGAGGTAAGGACGGAGGTGATGATACCGATGATGAGGGTGGTGGCGAAGCCCTTGATAGGACCGGAACCGAAGGCGAACAGTACGAAACCGGTGAGGAGGGTGGTCACCTGACCGTCGATGATGGCGGAGTAGGCGTTCTGGTAACCGTCGTGGACGGCCTTGCCCAGGCCCTTGCCGGCCTTCAGCTCTTCCTTGATACGCTCATAGATAATAACGTTGGCGTCCACTGCCATACCCAGGGTCAACACCAAACCGGCGATTCCCGGCAGGGTGAGCACTGCGCCGAAGGAGGCGAGGGTACCGAAGAGGAGCAGCACGTTGGTGAGCAGTGCGAAGTCAGCCACAAGACCAGCTCCCTTGTAGAAGATGATCATGTAGAGCAGCACCACGATGAACGCGATGATGAAGGAGAGGAGACCTGCCCTGATGGACTCTGCACCGAGGGAAGGACCGACGACCTGCTCCTGCACGATGGTGGCAGGGGCGGGGAGCTTACCGGACTTAAGCACGTTGGTAAGGTCGGTTGCTTCCTCCATCGTGAAGTTGCCGCTGATTTCGGAGGAACCTCCGGTGATCTCGCCGTTCACGGTAGGATAGGAATAGACGGTACCGTCGAGCACGATGGCAATCTGCTTGCCGATGTTGTCCTTGGTCAGGCGGGCCCAGATGTTGGCGCCCTCGGCATTCATGGTCATGGAAACGGTAGGATTGCCTCCGCGGCGGTCGTTGGTAGTGACGCGGGCGTCGGTAACTACACCGCCGTCCAGAGGGGCCTTGCCGTCACGGCTGGAGGACTTGATGGCGATGAGCTCGAAGATGTTGTCGGAATCCAGATAGTCTGCAGGCTTCACGCTCCACATCGGGCGGAATTCGGCAGGGAAGAGGTCGGCAACCTCGGGCATACGGAGATATTTGCCAACAGCTGCGGTATCGGCAGCAGCGGCGTGACCGATGCAGGCGCTTCCCCTGTAGTTCGTAGGCTGGAGCACTGCGAACAGAGGGTTGGCCTTACGGTAGGCGGCGATATTGTCCTCGGCGGCCTTCTGAGCCTTGAGCTCTTCGGCTACGACGTCGTCACCTTCGGCCTTCTCGGCAACCTCAGGCTCGTCCTCGGCGGCAGCGTACTGTGCCAGGAGGGCGTTGGCTTCCTGCAGGTAAGGGGTGATCTCGGCAGCGTCGAAAGTTGTCCAGAACTCGAGGGATGCGGTGCCCTGGAGCAGCTTACGCACACGCTCAGGCTCCTTAACGCCGGGAAGTTCCACAAGGATACGGCCGGTGTTGCCGATCTTCTGGATGGACGGCTGGGTGACGCCGAAGCGGTCGATACGGTTGCGGAGAACGTTGAAGGAGTTGGAGATAGCGCTCTCGGCCTCCTCCTTGATAACGCTCACGACCTGCTCGTCGGTGGATTCGGGCTTGATGCGGTCGCGCATCTCGTAGGTACCGAATACCTGAGACAGACGAGCGCCGCCGGTGACGGCCTTCCACTCCTCTGCGAAGAGGGTGATGAAGTCGCTCTGTGAACCTACCATACGGGCCTTGGCCTGCGCCACAGCCTGGTTGAACTCGGGAGTCTGGTTGTTGCCGGAGAGGGCACGTACCAGATCCTCGAGCTGAACCTGCAGCATGACGTTCATACCGCCCTTAAGGTCCAGACCAAGGTTGATTTCCTTAGCCTTAACTTCTTTGAATGTGTTTCCGAAATAAACTTTCTGTGAAGAAATTGAGTCTGTGTACCTCTTTTCTTCGTTTTTCTTCAGTGAATCAAGGAAATAAGCTTGATCCTCAGCAGCGATCCTTCCAAACTCTGCGGTCTGGCTGAAAGCCTCCGCCTTGGCGGCTGCGACCTTGGCGGCCTTCTTCTCCTGAATGCTGGTAACAGCGGTGAAGGAAAGCTGCCAGAGGCAAGCCAATGCGAGCAGGATTGCTACAAGTCTGATTGCTCCTTTGCTTTGCATAATTTATCTTGATATTGATTATTATTCAAAAATAGCTCGCAAAGGTAGCATTTTTCTCCGAATAAACCAATTAAATATATAAAACGTGATTTTCTTCCGGTTTGAGGCGGGAATACCCCCTCGCATCTACTGCATATTAAGCTAAAGGCCTCCGGGGGATTCCGGAGGCCTTTAAGCCATAGGCTGAGTATCGGCGGTTACAGATTCCTCAGCAGGTTGTTGAGATTGACCCTCTTGTCAATCAGGGCGCGGAGTTCGGCGATGGGCACGCGCTCCTGGCTCATGGTGTCGCGCTCGCGGACGGTGACGCAGCCGTCCTCCAGGGACTGATGGTCCACGGTGATGCAGAACGGGGTACCGATGGCATCCTGGCGGCGGTAGCGCTTGCCGATGGAATCCTTCTCCTCGTACTGGCAGTTGAAGTCGTACTTCAGGTCGTCCATGATCTTCTGGGCCAGTTCGGGCAGGCCGTCCTTCTTGACCAGAGGCAGCACCGCGGCCTTGACCGGAGCGAGAGGGGCGGGAATGCTGAGCACCACACGGCTCTCGCCGTTCTCCAGCTGCTCCTCCTTGAGGGAGTGACTGAGCACCGCGAGCACCATGCGGTCAACACCGATGGAGGTCTCCACGACGTAAGGGGTATAGGCTGCGCCTTCTTCGGGGTCGAAGTACTCTATCTTGCGGCCGGAGAACTTCTGGTGGTTGCCGAGGTCCCAGTTGGTGCGGCTGTGGATGCCTTCCAGCTCCTTAAAGCCGAAGGGGAAGTTGAACTCGATATCGGTGGCGGCGTTGGCGTAGTGGGCCAGCTTCTCATGGTCGTGGAAGCGGTAGTTTTCGGCTCCCATGCCGATGTTGACGTGCCACTTCATGCGCTGCTCCTTCCATTTGGCGAACCACTCCAGCTCGGTGCCGGGCTTGATGAAGAACTGCATCTCCATCTGCTCGAACTCCCTCATGCGGAAGATGAACTGACGGGCGACTATCTCGTTGCGGAAGGCCTTACCGATCTGCGCGATGCCGAAAGGAATCTTCATACGTCCGGTTTTCTGAACGTTGAGGTAGTTCACGAAAATGCCCTGGGCGGTCTCCGGACGCAGGTAGATGGTGTTGGCGCCCTCGGAGGTGCTACCCATCGAGGTGCTGAACATCAGGTTGAACTGGCGGACGTCGGTCCAGTTGCAGGTGCCGCTGATAGGGCAGACGATGTTGTTGTCTATGATTATCTGGCGGTACTCGGCAAGGTCGTTTGCCTGCTCGGCGGCAACGTAACGGTTGTGCACCTCGTCCCACTTGGCCTGCTCGCGCAGTACATTGGGGTTGGTGGCGCGGAACTGGGCCTCGTCGAAGGCCTCTCCGAAGCGCTTGCGGCCTTTCTCGACCTCCTTGTTGATCTTCTCCTCTATCTTGCCGAGGAAATCCTCGATGAGAACGTCGGCGCGGTAGCGTTTCTTGGAGTCCTTGTTGTCGATGAGGGGGTCGTTGAAGGCACCCACATGGCCGGAAGCCTCCCAGATACGGGGATGCATGAAGATGCAAGAGTCTATACCAACGATGTTCTCGTTGAGCCTCGTCATGGCGTTCCACCAGTACTGCTTTATATTGTTCTTCAGCTCGACGCCCATCTGGCCGTAGTCGTAAACCGCGGCAAGACCATCATAAATCTCACTTGACGGGAAAATGAACCCGTATTCCTTACAATGTGCGACGAGCACTTTGAATAATTCGTCCTGTGTCATTTTTCTACTGATTATAACGATTAGAATCTTTTAGCATTCCTGTGATGTCGGCGTTCAGCTGGGAGGCGTGCACGAGTTCCGCGAGGTCCAGGTGGATGCGGAAGCGCCAGTGGTGGTTGGGGTCGGCCGGCTGGTTGATGCGCTCGTTCTGGTAGTCTTTGCGGCGCAGTCTGCCGTCCAGGGCTATCCAGTCCTGAAGCGGGAAGATTGCCAGCATCGGGGCCGATTCCAGGTGCCCCCAGAGCGTGCGGCGCACCTCCCAGGGTTCCATGTCGCGCCCGGTTTCCTCGGCATATTGCATGCGCAGGGTATCCATGTCGTGCGACGAGGTGGCGCAGACGGCAAGATACGGCCAGGGCCGCCCCTTGTCCATATTCGCCATCTCAAGGGACAGGATGCTTTCGTGCTCCATCACTCCCGGCACGCAGTCGGGTACCATTCCGAGGTCCTCTCCGCAAGCCAGCATGCCGGTAACGTCCAGCAGCTCAGGCATTTTGCGCTCGGCGTTATAGCGCCACAGCTCGTCGTTGCGGTGGTAGAAGAAATCAGTGAACAGGGCGTCGAAACGCTGTTTCTGTTCGGGGGACAGTTTGTCCGTTTCCGGGAGAATGCGGGGCTGCACGCAGCCTGGATTGCGCGGGTCGGGCAGGAACAGGCCTTCCATAGGCAGGCCCATGTTGCGTATTTCGTCCTCCGGGTAGGCCAGGGCGGGGTTGAAATGCCCCATCGAGCCGCTCTTGTACTGAGAGGGGATTTCCCAGATGCGGAAGAAGCCGAGTATATGGTCGATGCGGAAGGCGTCGAAGTATTCGCTCATCTTGCGGAGGCGGGCCTTCCACCAGGCGTAACCGTCTTTCGCCATTTCTTCCCAGTTGTAGGTAGGGAAGCCCCAGTTCTGACCCTCTGCGCTGAAGAAATCCGGCGGTGCGCCGGCGCTGGAGTCGAGGTTGAAGAGCTGCGGGTGGAAGTATGCGTCGGCGCTGTCGGAACTCACGCCGATGGGCAGGTCGCCCTTGAAGTGAACGCCCTTGGCGCGGGCGTAGGCCACCTCCTCTGCGAACTGACGGTCCAGATGCCACTGGATCCAGCGCCAGTAGTCGGCCTCGTTGCCGTCCCGCTTGGCGCAGAACTCCGCGTACTCGTCGAGCCAGTAGGCGTTGGCCTTCACGAAACGCTTGTAGCCGGCAGACTTGCAATCGGCGGCGCCGTGCTCCTCCCAGGCCTTGCGAATCAGGGCCATCTTCTTTTTGAATACACGCGGATAATCCAGCTCCGGCAGGTCGTTCAGCTCCTTCTGAGCGCGCTTGAACGCGGCGTCTTCCTTCACACCGATCTCCTGCAGGCGCAGATATAGCGGATGCAGGGCGAAGGAAGAGATGGGGCTGTAGGGATAGGAATCCTTCCACTGGCCCTTGCGGGTGGTGTCGCTCACCGGAAGCAGCTGGATGATGCACTGGCCTGTAGCCGCCGCCCAGTCGGTCAGCGGACGAAGGTCGCGGAAATCGCCGATTCCGAAGTCGTCCTTAGTGCGGAGGGAGAAAACGGGCACCGCGGTGCCTGCTCCCTTGAAGCCGGGACGGTCGAAAAGGCCGGCCGTATGCTTGCGCACGAAGGGGCAGCCCTCGATAGGGCAGTCGTTCCAGTGGTCTTCGATTACGGGGGCCGATGCGGAACTGTGGTGCTCCCATTCGCTGCGGGAGATGACGCCGCCCCGCATCACTACGTACCAATAATCCTTGAGTGCGGCTGCAGGCACGTTGACGGTGGCGCTCCATACGGCGCCGTCGTTCCATTCCATGGGGTATTTCTTATCCTGCAGCACGACGCAGAGGCTCTCGCCCCATTGCGTCTGATAGTGTATTCTAAATGTGGTTTTCACGAGAAATATATTCTCTACAGTTTATAGTAGCTTCTTAATATGGCTTCGAACCAGCTCGCCGGCAAAATGGCCTTCAGCAGTACGGAAAGGCGCTGCTCGAGGGTGGAGATGATATAACTGTGGCGGGGATTGCCGCATTTGACTATCTTGCTGATCTTTGCGGCAAGGAACTCCGGCTTGAGTCCTGAGGTCTCGTCGTGCTCTATGCTCTCCAGCGAACGGGCGTAGGCGGGATAGGCCTCGTGAGCTTCTGCGTCGGCAACGGAGTCGCGGCTGGCGGTGAAGCCGGTGGCGAAGTCGCCGGGCTCTATCACCACGACCTTGATTCCGTGGGCGCGAACCTCCATACGGAGCGCCTCGCAATAGCCTTCGATGGCGAACTTACTGGCCGAGTACAGTCCCTGGAAGGGCAGTCCCATCAGGCCCCCTATCGAGCTGAAACAGATAATCTTACCGCTTTTCTGACGGCGCATTACCGGCAGCACGTAGTGCAGGCAGCGCACCATGCCCATCCAGTTTACGTCCATCTGGGTTTCGGCCTGTTTTGTGGTACTGAATTCCAGCGGCCCGCCTATTCCCATGCCGGCGTTGTTGATGAAAACGTCTATGCGTCCCTGCTCGTCCACCACCCGCTGGACGGCGGCGCGGCAGTCTTCCTCGTTCCGGACATCAGCCTTGATATAGGTAACTCCGGGAATGGTTTCAACGTCTTTGCGATGAGTGCCGTAAACAATGTGGCCGTCGGCCTTAAGTCTTTCGGCCATGGCCCTGCCGAAGCCGGAGGTGATGCCCGTTATGAGGATAATCATATGATATCGAGGGATTTAAATATCTTGGTGAGTTTCTCCACGGCCTCGTCCACCTGCTCAATGCTGTGGGTGGCCATGAGGGCGAAGCGGATGAGCACGTCCTTCTCCGGTACCGCAGGGGCGATTACAGGGGTGATGAAGACGCCGGCCTCGTAGGCCATCTTCACTACGGTCATGGCCTTGAAGGTGTCGCGCACGAAGAGCGGGATGATAGGGGACTGGGTGTGTCCGGTATCGAATCCGTTGGCCTTGAACGCCTCCTGGGCGTGGCGGGTGACCTCCCACAGGTGCTCGCGGCGCTCAGGCTCCTCTATCATGATATCCAGGGCCTTGCTGGCCGCGGCAACCGCTGCGGGGGTCATGGAAGCGCTGAATATGAGGGTGCGGGAGTTATGCTTAAGATATTCGATCACGGTCCTGTCGCCGGCGATAAAGCCGCCCAGGGAGCCGAAACTCTTGGAGAAGGTGCCCATGATGAGGTCAACCTTGTCCGTAAGGCCGAAATGGCTGGCGGTGCCGGAACCGTTTTCGCCTACCACTCCAAGTCCGTGGGCGTCGTCTATCATCAGCGATGCGTTGTACTTTTCGCAGAGTTCGACGAGCTGAGGTATGGGAGCGAGGTCGCCCTCCATGGAATAAACGCCGTCCACGACTATGAGCTTGTTGGCGTTCCTCGGGGTGAGCCAGAGCTTCTTCTCCAGGTCGGACATGTCGTTGTGGCGGAACTTGCGTACCTCGCTGAAACTCAGGCGGCTGCCGTCGATGATGCAGGCATGGTCCAGAGCGTCCAGAAAGATAAATCCACCCCTGAATCCGAGGCATCCCACCACACCCAGATTCACTTGGAATCCGGTGCTGTAGGTCACGGCCTCTTCTTTTCCGGTGAACTTTGCAAGCTTCTCTTCAAGTTCCTGGTGAATATCCAGGGTTCCGTTGAGGAAACGGCTTCCGGAGCAGCTGGTTCCGTATTTCTTGATTGCGGCGATGGCGGCCTCCTTGAGTCGGGGGTCATCCGATAGACCGAGATATGAATTGGAGCCGAACATCAGCACCTTGCTGCCGTCGGCCATTGTTACCAGGGGATCCTGCCCTGAGGAAATCGGCTTGTAATAGGGATAAATCCCTTTCTTCTTAACCTCCTCTGCGAGTGTGTACTTGGCGCAGGTCTTTTTCAATAGGTTATCCATCTTCTAAGGTAAGGTATTAATACTTTAACTTACAAATATAAACATTTTCCTTAAAGATTCACTATCTTTGGGGCTATGGATAACTCTCGTATCATAGCCCTCATCAAAAAGGAAGTCGTTCCTGCAGTTGGCTGTACTGAGCCGGCGGCGGTGGCCCTTTGCGTTGCCTATGCCACCGAAGCTCTGGGAACCCGTCCGGACAGCATAGATATAAAACTCAGCGCAAATATTCTCAAGAACGCCATGGGCGTAGGTATTCCCGGCACGGGGATGACCGGACTGCCCATCGCCGTGGCTCTGGGTGCGCTAGTCGGCAAGAGCTCATATCAGCTGGAGGTGCTCAAGGACTGCAACCCTGAAGCGCTTGCAGAGGCTAAAAAGTTCATTGCGGAAGGCAGGATAAAGATCGGCCTGACAAAGGACAGCGACGAGGTGCTTTACATCGATGTGAGATGTTCGGCAGGGGAGTCGAAGTCGCGTGCAATCATAGCCCGTGAACACACCGGACTGGTATTCCTGGAAGGCCCCTGCACGAAGGGGCTGGATATCAGGGCCACCCTCGGCGCCGCCAAGGCGGAGCAGAAAGAGGAAGAGCTTACCCTGCGTGAGGTTTACGATTTCGCCACCACCGTACCCCTCGAAGATATAGAATTCATCAACGAGTCCCGCCGCCTGAACGAGGCTGCTTCCGAGGCCGCGCTAGAGGGCAACTATGGCCACGAGCTTGGAAAAACCCTCTCCAGGCCTATGGGAAGGGGAATTTTCGGCGATACAATCTTCAGCCATATTCTTTGCGCCACCTCCAACGCCTGCGACGCCCGTATGGCCGGCGCTATGATTCCAGTGATGAGCAATTCCGGAAGCGGCAACCAGGGCATAGCCGCCACTCTGCCCGTTACCGTGTTCGCCCGTGAGAACCACAACACCGAGGAGGAGCTTACCCGGGCGCTGGTGCTCAGCCATCTGACCGCCATCTATATCAAACAGAGTCTTGGCCGCCTGAGCGCACTGTGCGGCTGTGTGGTCGCCTCCACCGGCAGCAGCTGCGGCCTTACCTACCTTATGGGAGGCGGATACGAGCAGGTGGCGGCGAGCGTCAAGAACATGATAGCCAACCTGGCCGGAATGGTATGCGACGGCGCCAAGCCCAGCTGCGCGCTGAAGGTCTCCAGCGGCGTCTCTACCGCGGTGCTGAGCGCCATGCTGGCCATCCAGAACCATTCGGTATCGAGCTGCGAGGGCCTGATAGAGGACGATGTGGACCGCTGTATCCACAACATGACGCGCCTGGGTTCACTGGGCATGCGGGAGACCGACAATATGGTCCTCGACATCATGACCCACAAGGAGCAGTAAACGATTAGAAATAAAGCTTATGTGACAGTATTGCCGGCTGTGCGGCGATGCCGAAGCGAATCATGTGCTTCAGGAAAACGTCGGGGTTGCCGCAGTCGAGCTGGTCTTCGTCGTAGCCGTAATGGTAGCGTGCGACAATGTACAGCCAGTCCCAGTACTGAAATGGACGGAAGGCGAGTTCTGCAGATACGTTGACCGGGACGTCTCTGTTGATTAGAGGAGACGCCGATACGCTTACCATCCAGCGGCGGTCCAGGCTGTGGTAGCACAGGGCCAGGTTCAGGAAGCCCTGGTAGCGGGTAAGCATTTCGAATCCGAAATCGTTGTAGATGGAGCCGATGCCGAAGCGGCCGGTGACCTGAGTGGTGAAGCGGCCGGAAAAGGTGTGGGTGTAGGTGGCCACGAGGCAGTCCAGGGTTCGTGATTCCGCCCCGTCGAGGCCGTTGGAACGATGCTCATAGCCCAGCAAGATGTCGCTCTCGATGCCGTTGGGACCGCGTTTTATGGGATGGTACGCGAACAGCGACGGCATATAGGTATTTGCCTTGAAGGGATTGGACGGCCAGAACATATTCCAGGATGTCATCTGGGTGTAGGCGAGGAAGACGTCCCAGTCTTTGTCGGCAATATTCTGGAAGAAATTATAGCGCAGGCTTATCTGGAAGGTGATATCATTGGTATCCCAGTCCGGCCTGGCGTTGAGTGGCATGCCGAAGGTGACGTAATTCTCCTTGAAGATGCTCACGGGACTCTGTGCGGCCGCCGTCTGGACGGTTGCGACAAGTAGAAAGGCGAGTATGATCTTCCGCGGGCGCATGATGGGAAAACGGGATTCGGCGAACCACCTCTATTCAAAACAAAATAACTGCCACGAGGGCAGTTATTTTATTTTGAGCGGAAAACGGGATTCGGACCCGCGACCTCAACCTTGGCAAGGTTGCGCTCTACCAACTGAGCTATTTCCGCGTACCGCTGTTTCCAACGGGACTGCAAAGATACGATGATTTTTGAAAACTGCAAAAAAATTTCACACTTTCTCGCAAAGGCGCTCGGCCGCAGCACACAAAGCCTCGTAAAATTCTGCGCCGAACGCTTCCGTCAGCGGCCCCTTTAGGAACTGATAGGCCCGAATACCTTCCCTCTGCCCCTTTTCAAACGCCCGCTTGCAAATATTCCAGTGGTGCAGATTAAGAGCCATTCCTCCGCCTTTGAATCGGGTTACCCTTATAGGATAAAGGGAACAGGAGCGCGGTTTGATGCATCCGCAACGCTCTATTGCGCACATGCAGCCACCGCCGTCGTTGAAGCAGGCGTAGGCGCATACTCCGGATCCGGGAACCAGGGGAGTGACGAGATCGCCCTCGCGGTCAATCTCGAAAAACCCGTTCAGAGCCACCGCCTCGCGCCCCGCAGGCAGCATAGTCCCTGCGAAACGCGGGTAGTCCCTCTCCAGTCCCGGCAGTTCCGATTCGTCCAGCGGAGCTCCGGCGTCGCCCTCGATGCAGCACACGCCCTTGCACGCTTCGTAGTCGCAGGCGAAATACTCCAGCACGACATCCTCGGATACGAGAATATCGCCAATCTGGATTATGGTTCCGAATTGTCCGCTCATTGAACCACGTACTCGCAGGTGCAGTCCGAGAGTTTGGAAAACAGATTCTGCAGGTCTGCAGTGGTGACCGCCTTCATACGCAGGGCATAGCCGGCCCTCACGTCGCGGCCAATGGAACTGCGGTCAAGCACAGCGTCGCGCAGCGCGGCCGTGCCGCCTTCATCGGCCTTGCTCTTGTTTGCCAGCCTGGTCTTAAAGATTTCCAGCTCCTTCTGGCTAATCTCTTCGTTGGCAAGACGATTGACGACCGAGCGCACCGTATTGAGTGTCTGCACGGGAAGGGCAGGCTTTACATCAGCGGGCAGGCAGGGCGGAGGCACCGGTTCGCAGTGAATGTAGATGCTCATCTTTTCTGCCGGCAGCAAACATGCGTCGCCGCTGACGCTGCAATACATGCCGTCGGCGGCCAGGGCCTCGTCCAACCGGGATTTGAGCACGGTGCAGGCAAGCTGGAGCTGGCTGTATCCCTCGGAGCCATAGGGCCATTCGGCGCTCATCGCAACGCTCACCCCATTGTTCCTCCAGTTTCGCTGCACGTAGGTGGTGGACCAGCAGGAGCGGAGAGGGAAGGCAAGCCGGGGCCTCACGATACGCTGCTGTCCGGAACGGAACGCGCCGAGGGTGCCGGTCAACAGCTTAAGTGTCGCCGCTTCGTCCAGGTCGCCTATCAGCACTATGACACTGTTCTTCATATTAGCCGCCTTCTGACCGATATAACTGGCCACGCGCAGGTCGAAATCGCCCCCCGGGAGCTCCGGAACGCTGCCGGCGGCAAAGGCGTAATCGGGACACATCAGGCTGTCCAGCATGGCTCTGGTGCCGTCTTCACGGAATTTGTCGCGCCTCTGCCTTACTGGCTCTTCCTTCAGATAGCGGGCGAAGGCCTCGGAGTCCGGCTCGTAGCTGTTGGCTACCGCCAGCATGGTCTTGAGTACCAGATGCAGGCTTTTGCTCGGGGCAGTGCCGTAGAAGCGCACGTCGGACAGGCTGATTCCGGGTTGAATGGTGACGCCGTACATTGCAAGCAGGTCCTTCATGTGGTCGCTGCTCATGCCGGCCACCTTCCCCAGCGACAGGACATCCTCCGCAAATGCCGGTTCGGTGCCCTTGATTCCGGGGATTTCCGTCCATCCGCCCTTCACCATAAGGCCGTAGTGGAACGCGTTTTTGTCGGACGTCTTCTTGAACACCACATCGATGCCGTTGGAAAAGGTCCAGAGCTTGCCTCCCGTGAAACTGTCGGCCGCGGTGGTCTTCAGCTTCACCTTCTTGCGTGCGGTCTCCAGTTTGAGGGTGTCTGACGGCACGGGGATATCGCTCATTGCGGCATTACCCGCTTCCCAGCCCTCCTGGAACAGCTTCAGGAAGCGTTCCTGGTCCGGCTTTTCGGGGGCCGTCACCCGCAGGTGCAGGTTGCGCCGGGGAGAAAAAGTGGACGAAATATACCGGTTGAGCAGTTCCCGCTCGCGATTCAGATCCAGTTTGCGGCTGGTAAATATAGGAGCTATGGCCGAATAGGACGCCAGGTTGGCTCCGTACAGATAGGAGGCGATGCACTTGTCGAGCCAGGCTGCGTTGCTCATCTTGTAGTTGGCGTTGTCGCGCCTGGCCGCCTCAGCTATCACCGTCCGTGCGAACCCCACTTCCTCTACGGTGGCGCCGTCGTTGTCGAGCGAGGCAAGCACTCCGGCCACCAGCTGTATCGCCTGCTCCATCGCTTCCGGAGAGCTGAATACGGAAAGGGAGAAGATCTCGTCGCTGGCGGTTTCGTCGCTGCCCAGATAGCGGTAACGGTAGTCTGCCAGAGGCACTTGCGCCTGGGTGAACGCCGCTCTCAGCCTGCGCTCAAGCACTATGTCCAGCTCATTTGCCAGCAGGCGGCTCATGATGGGCTGAATGGTATTCATAAGCTCCCTGTCCGTTCTGGGGGAACGATAGTAGAGGGTGATTGCGCCCACCGGGCTGGTCGCGGTAGTGATGGCGACCTGGTCCTGCTGCTTCCAGCCGTAGTTCGAAAAATCTTCGGTCGAAAGCCTCCGGGAGATGGTCATCGAAAGTATGCGGATACGTTCTACTATCGCCTGAACGTCTATGTCGCCGCTGACCACCAGGGCCTGCTCGTAATCGGAACGGTCGGCTATGTCGAAGAGCATCAGCAGGGTAGAATCGCACACGTCCGACTGCGATACCGGCACGTCCGTGAAACGGAATATCGAGGCGTCCCGGGCATGCTGGATATATCCCCTGGAGGTGTAGCCTACTCCGTTGGAGGACAGGAAGTTATAGGGCTTGCGGCCATGGAAGTGGGGGAGGCTGACAAGGTCCTCCCGTATGGTCTTGCGATCGTTGCGCATGGGCTGCACCAGCGCGAAGTCGGCGAAGCCCGGAGTGCCGTCGTTGTTTATCAGATAATACGAAATGCCGTTGGGAAGGCATCCGGTGGTGATTTCGGAGGCCTTCCCAAGATTCGGAAGACTCTGTGCTCCGGCGGTAACGCCCGACATAAGGGCGATGACCGCAAGTGCGGCAGTCAGTATGTGCTGCAACGCTTTCACGTTGCAAATATAGTAATTACTTTATGAACTCGTGCGAAGCGGTCATTGCCTTGGGGTCGAGGGCTTCGTCCAGCTTCTCCTTGGTCATGTAGCCGTGCTCCAGCACCAGGTCATAGACGCTGCGGCCCGTCTCCAGGGCCTCTTTCGCCACCTTGGTGGAGGTCTTGTAGCCGATATAGGGGTTGAGGGCGGTCACGATGCCGATGGAGTGCTTCACCATCTCGTAGCAGTGGGCGGCGTTTACGGTAATGCCGTCTATGCAGCGGGTGCGGAGGGTATCCATAACATTGACGAGCCAGGTCTGGCTTTCCAGAATGGACTGGACGATAACAGGCTCCATCACGTTCAACTGCAGCTGGCCGGCTTCGGCGGCGAATGCCACCGTAGTGTCGTTACCTATCACCTTAAAGCACACCTGATTGGTAACCTCGGGGATGACGGGGTTGACTTTTCCGGGCATGATGGAAGAACCGGGAGCCATCGCAGGCAGGTTGATCTCATGCAGGCCGCAGCGAGGGCCGGAAGCCATGAGGCGCAGGTCGTTGCAAATCTTGCTGAGTTTGATAGCAAGGCGCTTGAGAGCTGCCGAATAGCTGACGTAGGCTCCTGTGTCGGGGGTCGCCTCCACCAGGTCGGGGGCCTTCTCGAAGCTGTCGCCGGTAAACTCCGAAAGCTTGCTGGTGCAGAGCTCGGCGAATCCGGGAACTGCGTTAAGGCCGGTGCCGATTGCTGTACCGCCCATGTTTATCTCCTTGAGGAGCACTACGTTACGTTCCAGGTTGGCGATTTCCTCCTCCAGATTGTTGGCGAAGGCGTTGAACTCCTGCCCGGAGGTCATGGGAACGGCGTCCTGCAGCTGGGTGCGCCCCATCTTGATGATATCCTTGAACTCCTCGCCCTTGGCCCTGAAGCTGGCGATCAGTGCCTTAAGGCTGGCCTCCAGGTGCCTGTTCATGCGCACGAAAGTATAACGGAAGGCGGTTGGATAGGCGTCGTTAGTGCTCTGGGCGCAGTTCACGTGGTCGTTAGGGGAGCAGAACTGATATTCGCCCTTCTTGTGCCCCATGAGTTCCAGAGCGCGGTTGGCGATTACCTCGTTGGCGTTCATGTTAACCGAAGTTCCGGCGCCGCCCTGCATCATATCCACAGGGAACTGGTCGTGGAACTTGCCGTCCACAATCTCCTTGCATGCCGCCACTATGGCATCCGCAATCTTGCGGTCCAGTACGCCAAGTTCAGCGTTAGCCTCTGCCGCAGCCATCTTGACGTAGGCGATGGCGATGATGTACTCGGGATAGTGGCACATCCTGGTAGTGGAGATCCTGTAATTCTCGAGAGCCCTCTGGGTCTGGACTCCGTAATAAGCATCGGCGGGCACTTTGAGTTCGCCGATAAGGTCGCTTTCGACTCTGTACTTGATATCGGACATTTGGTATGGTTTTGGCTTAAGTGGCACAAAGGTAGCATATTTGGCACACAAAATGTAATAATTTTGCTAAATTTGCCATTCGAATCTAAAACGAAAGAAGAGATGAAAAAGATTTTAGTTTCCCTTGCAGCGCTTTTCGCAGCTGCCGCAATGATGTCCGCCCAGAGTATGGCAGACGCCACAGAAGTAGCAAAGCTCGCTAACGAATCCCTTTCTGCAGGAGACCTCGAAACCGCACTCTCCGGCTTCCAGGAGGCCCTCAAGATGGCCGAAGCATGTGGGGACGAAGGGCTTGAGCTGGTATCGACCTGCCAGGGCATCATCCCCAAGATACTGAACAATATCGCCAACGGTCTGGTGAAGGAAAAGAAATACGACGAGGCAGTCGCCAAGTATCAGGAGACCATCGAGGCCGCCAAAAAGTACGGTGACGACGAGATTGCCGCCAAGGCAAACGACAAGATCCCCGGAGTCTATTACAACAAGGCTAACGACCTTCTCGGCGCGAAGGATTATGACGGAGCCGTAGCTGCTTACGACAAGGTGCTCGAGCTCGAGCCGGCAAACGGCAACGCCGCATTCAAGAAGGGTGAGGCCCTCAGGGTAGCAGGCAAGGCCGACGAAGCCGTGGAGGCTTACAAGCTTGCCGCAGCCAACGGTCAGGAGAAGAACGCCAACGCACGTATCGGCAACATCTACCTTTCCCGCGCCCAGGCAGAACTCAAAGGCAAGAAGTTTTCGGATGCCATAAAGGATGCCGAGACCAGCTACGAGTACTCCCAGAATCCTTCAGCTTTCCAGATCGCCGGTATGGCCGCCCAGAATGCAGGCAAGGTCTCCGATGCCATCGGTTACTTCGATAAGTATCTTGAGGCTGCTCCCAACGCAAAGAACGCCGGTCAGATCGCTTATACCATCGGCGCTCTGTATCAGAACTCCAAGAACAACGCAAAGGCCAAGGAGTACTACCAGAAGGCGGTCGCTGCTGGTTATGCAGACGCCCAGAAGGCCCTCAGCGCTCTGAAATAATGTTTGCACTAGAGCTCCTGGCTCCGGCGAAAGACAAAACGGTCGGCATCGCGGCAATTGACTGCGGTGCCGATGCCGTTTACATTGCAGGCCCCGCCTGGGGAAACCGCAAGGCGGCCGGCAACAGTCTGGAAGACATAGCGGAGCTCTGTGAGTACGCGCACCGATTCGGCGTGCGTATCTACCTTACCGTCAATACTTTAATTTACGACGACGAATGGGATGCCGTGCATGAGCTTATGCTCGGCGCCCAGGAGGCCGGCGTGGACGCTTTTATCTTCCGGGAGGAGCGCCTGCTTTCGTTCGAAGACATACATGTACCCATGCACGCCTCCACCCAGTGTGCCATACGCGATGTGGAGCGTGCCCGCCATTTCGACGGGCTGGGATGCAGCCGCATTATCCTGGAAAGGGGTCTGTCGCTGGCGGAAGTGCGGAAGATATGCTCGGCGGTGAGCTGCGAAGTGGAGTGTTTCGTCCATGGAGCGCTCTGCGTCTGTTACAGCGGTGACTGCCGGCTTTCTGCCTACCTCGACGGTCGGAGTGCCGACAGGGGCGACTGCATACAGGCCTGTCGTTCGCTTTACGACCTGCAGGATGCCTCCGGGCACACGCTTGTCAAGGGCAAGGCCCTACTTTCGCTCCGGGACCTGAACCTGCGGGACCGTCTGGAGGAGATGGCCGACGCAGGCGTCTGTTCCTTCAAGATTGAGGGGCGCCTGAAGAACGAGTCCTACGTAAAGAATGTGGTTAGGGACTACAGCATTGCGCTGGACGACCTGGTAGCCCGTTACCCGGACCGCTATTGCAGGGCGTCTTTCGGCAAGGTGACCGGCGGCTTCGTTCCGGATACGGACAAAACGTTCAACCGCGGCTATACCGAGTGGTTTTTCGATGGCAAGCGCGGCAAATGGTCGTCCATGGATGCTCCCAAGTCCATGGGGGAATATGTAGGGACGGTTGCTGCCGTGAGGCCCTCCGGCGGCGGAATTATGGTGACGCTCCAGCCCGCTTATCCCGGATTGCGGCTGGCCAACGGAGACGGATTCGCCTTTGTGGACGGCAACGCGATACGGGGTTTCCGCGGCGACACCTGTGAAGGCCTGAATATAATCTGCAAGCGGGTGGACGGTCTCCGCAAAGGAGTGAAGCTGTATCGGAACATCAACGCCGCCTTCGAGAAGGAAATCGAGGCCAGGAGCCCCCGCAGGGAAGTTTCGGTCGATATCGACGTACGGATCTACGGCGACTTCGTCATCGAGTTGACGGCCGAGTCGGAAGACGGACGCAAGGCGGTGAGTCCCTTCCATACCGATGTGGAAAAGGCGGAGAACCGCGAGCGCGCCGAGGCTATGCTGCGGGAGCAGCTGGGCAAGCGCAGCGGGGTTTATTCTTTTCGCGTGCGCTCGCTTTCCGTAGAGACCCGAGGCGGCGCACTTCCGCTGCTGAGTGCCTCTACTATCAATGCCATGCGGCGACTGTTGGCGGAAGACCTGGCGCCTGCAGCGGGTCCGGCCGCTGCCTTGCCTGAACGTAAGACGGAGGCAGCGCAAAAAGCCGTTCCGGTGGATGCTTCAATCGCTTCCGGCAGCGAGCTCATGCGTACGAAATACTGTATAAAATATGAACTGGGGATGTGTCCCAGGCATCAGGGCGCCAAGCCCGTGGGGCCCCTGTTCTTAATAAACAACGGCCGCCGTCTCGCTTTACGCTTCGACTGCAGCCGTTGTGAAATGACAGTAGAAAAACCTACTTAGAAATCTTTACCAGCTCCTTTTCGGATACCACACGACCGCGGCGGTCCTTGGTAACCACCTTCACGTCACCGATACCCTTTGCGATCCACTGCTGGACGTGATTGTCGGCCTTAAGACCCATGACCTTGTCCACGATGTCGTATTCAAGGCACCAGCAGTTGAAGGTTCCGGCTGCGACGGTAACATCCTCGTTGGCCGTAAACTTGATCTTCTTGTACTCGCTGGTAATCATCATGGCGTCAATGCTGATGGCACAGTCTGCCAGGGCGGCGCCCAGCTGGGGATTCTCCGGCAGCACGGGAGCGTTACCCTTAGCCTCGACACCCTCGCCGAACTGACCTATAGCGGCACTGGCGTCGGTGTGGTAGAGGCCGTCGGCACTCCATACGCTGCATCCTGCAGCCCCTTTCTGGCCGGGAATCTCCACGTCGAAAGTAATCGTGGTGCGGCCGTCGGCGACCTTCTTCTCCTTGATAATGTAGCTGTAACCCGCACCTTCAGCGGCGCCTTTGGCGTCCTTCTTGACATAGCTCAGTCTGGTGCCGGCCTCGCCGCAGAACCAGGTCTCCTGGGCGGCAGCGCCTGCGCAAATTGCACAGAGCGCGAAAGCAATCATAAGAATACGTTTCATATCGCAAATATAATGTTTTTGACTTACAATGTGCGAAAAAAAATATACCTTTGCGACTACCGATGAAAATCCAAAAGTCTATAATTCTGGTTTTTAGTGTCGTCGCATTGTCGATGACATCTTTTTCCGCTTATGCTCAACAGGATACACCGGGCACAAATCGTGCCAGCAGCGGGCAGGGAGATGGCGGGGTAGCAATAGGTGTAAACCTTGCCTGGCTGGGAATAGCGACGCCCAACATCTCGGTTGAGCTGCCTGTAAGTGATCACCTGAGTCTTGCGCTAAGCGGCGGTTTCAAACCCAAGATATGGCCCCGCTGGTCACCTTTTGACAACGACCTGGACAAAACCCGGAAGTGGATACACATGGCTGTGATCCCTTCGGTCAGATGGTGGCCCGGCGCCGTGTACAACGGGTTCTTTCTGGGCGCAGACCTGATTTACGCCCACTACAATATGGCCGGTGTCAATCTCCCTCTCGGAATCTATCCCGATATATGGAAAAACCGTCTTCAGGGCGATTTCTACGGCGGCGGACTTTCGGCCGGCGGTTCTTTCTGGCTCTCAGATCATTTCAGCTTAGCAGTTTCTGCCGGTGCCTTTGCGGGATACAAGAATGCCACAAGGTTCTATTGCCCCCGCTGCTCGCCGCAGGCCGAGGACCCCACGTCCCAGGGACTTGAGGTGGCGCCCAAACTGGACGTCAGCATAGCCTACCACATCTTCGGCGAGAAGAGGGCAGGCCAGAAGAAGTAGTAATTCCTCGTCAGCTGTTAGTTGCCGATCCTCGGAGGAGGCAGAGGCGGGTAGATCTTGCCCGGCGCGCCGTCCTGGCCTGCCGTAATAACCCTGTTGGCAGGAGCCCCGGCGGAAGTATTGTCGCGCAGGGGGTCGAACGGAACGTCGTTTTCGTAGAACGCCTGCAGGTTGAAGGACTCTCCGCTCAGGGCCTTGATACGCTTAACTATCAGCATGCGCTGCCAGAGCGAGAAGTACTGCCGGTTGTCTATCATGCAGCTTATCTTTTCCGAACGCCAGCGGCCGAGGGTACACAGGTCGCCGCCCTGGAAAATGCCTACACGGCTGTTGTAAAGGGCGATCGTTTCAGGATCGGTGACGTAACTGCCGGAAGCAAGCACATCCAGAACCTCACTCTGCCAGGGCACGTTGTTGTAGGTGCCGGAAACGTTGAGGTCCATAGGAACGGTCCAGGATTGGTTGCTGATTTTCGAACTGGAGGCCATCGTGGCTCCGTACCAGTATTCATCGCCCAGCCGGCCGATTCCGTGGCCGCCGAATTCGTGCACAACGATATTGCGCCAGTCTCCCCAGCATACACGCATCTCGTCCCATTCCGCCTGGGTAGTACTCCGCACGCCGGCTTCGGTTGAAACATCATCTACCGCTATATAGTCGGGGAAGCGCCAGCCGATTGTCTTACCGTTGCCAACGTATGCGACATGTCCGATACATCTGCCGTCAGGCCAGTTCCAGCAGATGCCGCCATATCTGGAGTCGTTGATAATCATCAATATAGAGACTTCGTTGATATAGCAGGATCCGTTGATGATTTCCGGACAGCGGTTAGTGACGTAATTGAATATCAGATTGAAATTCGAACTGATATCCTGATAGGTGTCTTCTCCCCATTTCGACCCGAACAGGTTGTCCCGTGGCGTGACTATATTGCCGTTGCCGTCCGTGATGGATGCGCCCGACTCGTTGGATACGGACTTCATCACGTACACGTTGAAGTAGTCTTTATACGTCTTGTAGGGCTCGGTGTCGAAGAGACATTCTATGCCCTGATGTGCAAGAGTATAGAACTTCGTCTGTTCCTCCTCGGTGAATCCGTCGCCCACTACGGCTATGCAGACCGGTCTGTTGCCCTTGGTATGGGTCATAAAACGTTCTACGCCCTCGGGCACGTCGCTGAATGCCGGCAAGTTGATGGTGCCGAAGTCGGCGATCCGGGAACGGTTCATCTCCAGGGTCTTGTTGGAGTCCTTGACGATTACCCGGTTCTCCGAATCAAAGAAGGTCATGCTGAACCCGTCCGTGGTACCGGGCGCAACGGCGATAAAGTAGTCCTGGCCCGCTTCGAAGGGGCCGGTAAGCTCCACATAGGTGAAATTGCCGTTGTAGTCAGAAGGGTACCACGAGTTCATGTTGAACGTCATGGTTTCCGGGCAATACAGGCAGTCGCCGGAAATGGCCGTGCTTGCGGCAAAACGAACCTTGCTGACCTGACCTACGCTGCTGCCGCTCAGCCTGAAACGTATCAGGGAGAGGACGTTCTTGAAATGCAGGTTCTCGGTGTCTATGTTGTCGTTGAATGCCGTTGCCAGGTTCAGGCCGCTTGCCACTCCTCCAGCTACGGCCTGCTGCACAAGCGGAATGGCGATACCTTGCCACATATGATAATCGCTGTCGAAATAGTAACGGTTGGACAGCCACATGCTTTCCGGATACATGGCGACAAGCCTTTCGCTGCTGTATGGTTTCCAGTTGGAACATGTGAAGTCCGCCTCCGAAGTGCCTCCGTCCTGGGTGGTAAAAACGGCACTGGCCCAACGACTCCCGTCCTTTATCCCATATACCCTTAACTTGTCTCCCGACTCCCACAGCACGTCGGCGCGGGTGCCGGCGGCGTTCATGGAGAGCAGCGTCTTGGTTTCGTCGTCGAAACAGGCGCGTAAAACCTTAACTTCGCCGGAAGACTCTTCGTCCGGGGAGGGAACTATTGATACTTCTAGACCCTGTTCGGAACAGGAAGCAGCAAGGGCCGCTGCGGCCGCGGCTGCAAAAAGCCATAACTTCCTCATTGTTCAATCGGGAGCATTATGAAACCGGGATCGAAAGGATCGTTGTCGTAGTACTCATGGCTGGCCGTAAGGAAGCCGTAGCTGGCTTCCGCCGGTTCACTGCATACTTCAGGGTGGATATATTTTTTCCTCATACTTCAGGTGCAGATTCAAATTCGTGGAGGAAACGCATGTCGTTTTCGAAATAGTGGCGCAGGTCGTTGACCCTCCACTTAAGCATAGCAATGCGCTCCAGGCCCATGCCGAAGGCGAAACCGCTGTACTTGGTGGAGTCTATGCCGCTGGCTTCCAGGACGTTGGGATCTACCATGCCGCAGCCCAGAATCTCCAGCCAGCCGGTTCCCTTGCAGATGTTGCAACCCTTTCCGTGGCAGATGTTGCAGCTCACGTCCACCTCGGCGGACGGCTCGGTGAAGGGGAAGTAGCTGGGACGCATACGTATCTGGGTGTCCGGCCCGAACATCTCGCGGGCGAACAGCAGTATGGCCTGCTTGAGGTCGGCGAAGGTCACGCCTTCGTCTATGTACAGGCCCTCCACCTGATGGAAGATACAGTGTGCGCGGGCGCTGATCGCCTCGTTGCGGAACACGCGGCCGGGGCAGATTACGCGGATGGGCACATCCATTTTCTCCATCGTACGCACCTGTACGCTGGAAGTGTGGGTGCGCAGCAGCAGCGGGTTGAGGTGGCCGGCGGACACGAAGAAGGTGTCCTGCATATCACGGGCCGGGTGGTTTGCTGGGAAGTTAAGTGCCTCGAACACATGGTAGTCGTCTTCGATTTCGGGGCCTTCGGCAACATCGTAACCGAACTTGCGGAAAATGTCTACAATCTCCTGGCGGACTATGCTGACGGGATGGCGGGAGCCAAGCTCATAAGGGTCACCTGGCATGGAGAGGTCCTGTTTGGGGCCTTCCGAGGTGCCTTCGGAACCGGCACCGGCCTTAAGCTCCTCGATCTTGGCCTGCACCTTCTGCTTCAGCTCGTTGAGGGCCTTGCCGAATTCGGCCTTCTGGGCCTTGTCTATCTGGCGGAACTCGTCGAACAGGGCGGTTACTTCGCCTTTCTTACCGAGGAAGCGTACACGTGCCTCTTCGACTTCCTTCTGAGTCTTGCACTTGAGCTCGTCGAGCTGCTGCAGGATCCTGTCTATATCTTCTCGTTTCATTTCTTAACCGGTTTCGAGTTTTTCTTGGCGGCACGCTTGTCGCGGGCCCTTTTTTCGCGCGCGGCGCCATTCTTTTCGTACTGCGCCCACTGCTCGTCGTTGAACACCTTGCGCATGGACTGGTAGATTTGCTCCATCCACTTGTCCTGCACATCGTAGAAGAGGTCGTAGTTCGTCATCTTGGCCGCAGACATGGCCGCAAACTCATCCTGCATGGCCTTGTAGTCGTGGGTGAGGATGCTGTCTACATAGAAGACCTGCCAGCTTTCGAGGTTCAGCTGGGTTTCCAGCTTCTCCACCTGCTGTTCGATGGCTTCGTAAAACTCTTTCTCGCGCTGCTCAGGAGTTTTCTGATCCTGCGCCGCCGCCTTGGGGGCGGTACCGCAAAAGACAGCGCTCAGAGCCAGCAAAAGCAGAAATCTCTTCATAACAACCACAAAGATAGTATTTTTTGACGACTTCCGTAACAGACGGCGGATTCAAACAGATTTTGTTATATTTGTAAATATGAAACGCATTCTCACATTATGCGCGCTCGTGGTAGCTGCGGCCGCGCTGTCTTCCCGGGCCGATGCCTGCACCAACGTAATAGTTTCCAAAGGCGCCAGCGCCGACGGTTCCTGCATGGTTTCCTATGCCGCCGACTCCCACATGCTCTTCGGTGAGCTCTATTTCCGTCCGGCGGCCAAATGGGCCAGAGGCTCCATGCTGGCGATACGCGAGTGGGACACCAACCGTCCGCTGGGCCAGATAACCCAGGTCGAGCAGACCTACCAGACGGTGGGCAACATGAACGAGCACCAGCTCATCATAGGCGAGACCACCTGGGGCGGCCGAGAGGAACAGGCCGACACCACCGGCATAATGGATTACGGTTCACTGATTTACATCACGTTGCAGCGGGCCCGTACGGCACGCGAGGCCATCAAGACCATAGTAGACCTGGCCAACGAGTACGGATACCCCTCCGAGGGCGAAAGCTTCAGCATCGCCGACCCGGAAGAGGCCTGGGTGATGGATCTGGTTGGCAAGGGTTCGGGCGGCAACAAGGGTATAGTCTGGGTGGCCAGGCGCGTGCCGGACGGATACATCTGCGCCCATGCTAACCAGTGCCGCATTACCCGTTTCCCCTGGGACGACCCGGAGAACTGCCTGTATGCCCCCGACGTTGCTGAATATGCCCGCCAGATGGGCTGGTACGACGGTCCCGATGCCGAATTCAGCTTCCGCGACGCCTATAACCCCCTCGACTTCGGCGGGGCGAGGGCCTGCGACGCACGTGCCTGGGCGGCCTTCAACATACTTTGCGACGGTCAGTTTACCTACTCGGCCGACGGTCGTTACGCCCAGGGCGGAGAAGAGCTCACACGTCCCGCCTCTGACTGGCTGGAGTATGCCATGGGCTACGACCTCAAAGGGGAGATGCCTCTCTTCGTCAAGCCGTCCCGCAAAATCGCCGTTAAAGATGTGGCTGACGTGATGCGCGACCACTTCGAGGGCACGCCGATGGATATGCGTGTCGATATCGGCGCCGGAGGTAATGCCTGCCCTTACCGCTGGAGGCCCATGGGGTTCAGCGTGGACGGCAAGAGCTACGTGAACGAGCGGGCGATCGCCACCCAGCAGACGGGCTTCTGGTTCGTGGCCCAGGCCCGCGGCTGGCTGCCCGACGAGATCGGCGCGCTTGTCTGGTTCGGTTGTGACGATGCTGCAACATCCTATCTTACACCTGTTTACGCAAATGTCAAACAGGTTCCCGACTGCCTGCGCGAGGGTAACGGCGACATGCTGCACTACAGCCCCACCGCCCAGTTCTGGATCAACAACCGCGTCACTAATTCCTGCTACCGTATGTACGACGCCATGGAGCCGCTGGTGCGTGCGGAGATAGACGCATACGAAAACCGCATGATGACGGAGGCCGTTCCCGATATGGATGCACGCATGCTGAAGATATACAACGGAAACGGCAATAAGCCGGGACGCCGCGGTGCCGTTCGCCGCGTTCGCAAGGAGCTGACAAAGTTCTCCGTCTCCAACGCCCAGGAGCAGTTCGGCAAATGGGCGGCGCTGGAGGAGCTGCTTCTGGTTAAATTCATCGACGGCAACGAGAAGGCCCAGGACGACGACGGCAGTTTCCAGCATTCCGAGTATAGCGAAGGCATTCCCAAGGGCCTGAAGTATCACGGCTACAACGATCGCTGGAAGGCCGCTGTGGCCCGCGACAACGGTTCGGTGCTGCAGAGCCGCTGATAAATTATGGTAGACAGGGCGCTGAACCGCAGCATTCTACGGCTTTCCATACCCAGCATTCTGGCAAATCTCACCGTCCCCCTCGTGGGGATGGTGGATACTGCGCTGGCCGGCCACCTGATAGATCCGGCGGGCGGAGGCTCGGCCGTTTTTATAGGCGGAATATCCGTAGGCGCCATGCTGCTGAACCTGCTCTACTGGAATTTTTTCTTCCTGCGTACCGGCACCGGAGGGCTGACGGCCCAGGCCTATGGGCGTGAAGACCCTCATGAGTGCGCCCGGATCTTTGTGCGCGGAGTAGGCCTGGCGCTGATGCTGTCCGTCGCGATTCTGGTACTGCAGCGGCCTCTGGCAAAGTTGGGAGTGCTGTTGGTAAGCGCTACCCCGAAGGTGTGCGAGCTTGCCCTGAGGTATTTCTTCATAAGGATTTGGGCGGTTCCCGCAACGGTGAGCCTGATGGTTTTCAGGGGCTGGTTCGTGGGAATGCAGGACTCCATCAGTTCGATGTGGACAGACCTGATCGTCAATTTCGTAAACATCGGGGCCTCGATTGTGCTGACTTTCGGCTGCTTCGGCTGGGAGGGCATGGGTTTCGACGGAATTGCCGCCGGAACAATCGTGGCCCAGTATTCCGGGCTGCTTGCCGCTTCATTGATCTGCTTCTTCAAGTACCGGAAGGTATTCTCGACCATACGCCGTTCCGACGTTCACGAACTTCTGCGTCCGTCCAGCCTTAAGCCTTTCCTAATTATGAATATGGACCTGCTGGGCCGTTCCCTGTGCTTCACCGGCATATATATGGGATATACCATAATCGCCTCTTCCTTCGGCGACGTGGTGCTTGCCTGCTCGTCCATCATGATGCAGATGCTCATGATATTCTCCTATTTCACGGACGGTTTCGCCTACGCCGGAGAGGCGCTTGCCGGCCGGTATATAGGAGCCCGGGACTCCGGGATGCTGAACCGGACCATACGCTACGTGTTCGTGTGGAGTATGAGCATAGCCGTACTGTTTATCGGCGTATATGCGGTGGTGGGGCTGCCGCTGGTGAAACTGTTCACCTCCGACCAATCGGTGGTGGAAGCCTGCAAGGTGTTTCTGCCATGGCTGCTGCTGATGCCTCCTGTGGGCTGCGCCGCCTTTACCTGGGACGGCATTTACCTCGGAGCTACGGCGTCCCGCGGGCTCTTTGTCTCCATGGGGCTGGCCGTTCTGGGCTTCTTTTCGGTATGGTTCGCCTTCGCCAGCTTCTTCGACGTGGAGTTCTGCGAGCCCGAACTCAGACTGCACGTCCTCCTTGGCGCATATTTCGTGCATCTGGTTGCCAGGACGCTGTATCTCAGCTTCGTCAGTCGCCGCTACATCCACATTTAATCCAGCTCAAAGTTGACGGAATCCGTCCGTTATTCCCAGACCTCGATCTTGAGGCTGGGGATGCGGTCGAAGTGTTTGCCGTTACGTGTCGCGAGGGTAAGGTCGTTATCGATGGCGATGCTTGCTATAAGCATATCCATATTGTCGAGCCTTTGACCTGTGCTTTCCAGACTCGCCCGGATTCGTGCGTAGGTCTTGAATGACTCTTGAAAAGGCAGGGAGACAAATCTCCGTTCTACCCATTGGGCCTGTTCCAAGTGCCTGGGCTTCTGTGACTTGAACGGCCCCACAAACAACTCCGCAAGGACAATGTCGCAAGTAAAACATTTGTCCAGACCGACGTCGGAAATCTTTCTCTGAATGGCGTCATTGCCATTCAGCATTTCGATTATGATACAGGTGTCGAGTAAATATCCCATAGCTACCAGTCCAAATCCTTCTTTCTGTCATATCTGCCGGCGCGCCATTCTTCAACCGTTTCAGTGCCGTTCTTATCTCCCCATGGACTGGGCTCTCCGGGCCTGGGACGGGGAAGGTCGGAAAATACGCCGGTGAAAGGGCCATTGTATTCCTCAACCTTTTTAACGCAGAGCAACCCGTTCTCTATATTGAGCATCACCTCGTCCTTTTCTTCCAACGACAGTTCCTTCAATAAAGAAGAGGGAATAATCAGCCCCCTGCTGTTACCAATCTTAATAATATTGCCGAACTTAGCCATTGTATCAACTGTTTTCGGCAAAGATATGGTAAACATATGTAAAAACCAAATTTAAAATAATGTTATAACATTTAATCCAGCTCGAAGTTGACGATTACGTCGCCGAAGCGACCGGAGACTACGTCTTCCTCTTCGAAGTAGCGTGCCGACAGCTGTCCGCGCCATACGATATCGTCTTTCTCGTTGTATGGCAGATCCAGTTCTATTCCGTATGTTTTGGACTGTATTTTGACCAGGGCCTGGCATTTCCAGCTGGTGCGGGTGCCGCCGTCGTCCTCGGTAATCATGAAGGCCAGTTTGTCCAGCTGGGTGGTAAAATCCGACACCAGGATAACCTCGAAAGGCATTTCCTTACCTATATATTTACGCTTGACCACTATGATGAAGTCCGTGACGGAAGGCGAGTAGAGCTTCAGTTCCGCCTCGGTACTGGCGGTAAAGCCCTCGACGCTGCCGCATTTGACCCAGAACTCCGACGCCCCGCCAAACCAGCTGTCGTAATGGCGCAGCATGCGGAAGCTCTTCAGAATCAGCTGCCTGGTTTTGCGGGAACGGGGTTTGGTGGACACATTCCGCTCTCCCTCGGCCTTCAGGGGCACCACGTAAGGCCCCGGGGCAAAATGCGGCGTGTCGAACAGTTCCAGAGGGGTGAACGCGGCGTCGCTGTTACTGTTCAGCACCCATACCGGGCGCTTTTTGGCCAGTCGTTCATCCACATACACAGAGTCCACCACACGCGTTCCGTCTTCCAGGTATCGGATTTCGAACCCGTAATTCGACTCTGCCCCGAATCCGGGATCGAAAGTGATAATAGGAAAAGTCACCCCGTCCCAGTTTTCTGAGTAAGGCCAGTAGAGTTGGTAGTCGCTCGCTGCTAGTTTGGCCATGAGATCTTCCACAGGGCCTTTGGTGACGGGATGACTTGAATAATAGTCGCGGATAAGGTTGCGCAGCGGGTTGGCGTAGTTGCCGCCCGCGCGGGTGCCGGGAGGGGCGCCGACTCCAGAGCCGGGGGCGCTGACGAGGCAGTCCATAGTGTACTCTTCGTCGTATCCCCGGCCGGAGGAGGCGCCCACTGCGTCATAGACTTCCTGCAGGTGCGATTCGTCCAGTGGCAGCTCGGAGAACATCCGGGCAAGTTTTTCCAGGTTGATATCTGCGGCCTCTTCCTTGGTCTGAGGCTCCGGTTCTTCGCTGTCGATAGCGACGCAGGCCGTGATGAGCAGGGCGGATAAGATTGTGAAGCGTTTCATAGCAACAGTTTTGGTTTTCTGTTGCAAAGGAACGCAGAATTAGCGGTTTAAAAAAAGATTGCAACGCTTAAGTTTGCACATCGGCCTCCGGGGCCTCTCTACGCCGCTTTTTCGAAGCTTACGAAACGGTCTTTTCCGAAAAAATCGGGGATAATTGTGACGGATTTCATCCCGGTGCGCTCGAATACGGCCGCAGTTTGCTCTCCAAGCTCCTCGTTTATCTCCACAATTCCCCATCCGCCAGGCTTCAGGAAGCTTTGCGCCCAGAGGGCGATGGCCCTGTAGAACCTCAGCGCATCGTCGTCCGGCACAAAAAGGGCCAGCTCCGGCTCGTGTTCCAGCACGTTGGTGTGCATTGTCAGCCTTTCACTCTCCCGGATATACGGAGGATTCGCCGTAATCACATCGAAAGGCGCACCGGGGAACGTTTCCGGCACCGCAAGTAAGTCCGCCTTCTCGAACCGCGGTGCCCTGAAAGCTACGCCAGCTGCAGCAACGGCTCCGGCTCCGGCAGCACCGCCGGCAAACTGTGAAGATGCGACCGCGAGAGCCTCTTCCGAAATATCTACGCCCGTAACCATCGCTCCCGGCACTTCCAGCGCAATGCTCCAGGCAATGCATCCGCTTCCGGTGCAGAGGTCCAGAACCTTTGCGCCGTGGGGGTAATGCTCGAGATGCCTGACGGCGCAGTCTACCAGCATCTCCGTTTCCGGGCGGGGAATGAGGACTGATGGAGAAACCTTAAACTTCCGTCCGCGGAAAAACTGGAACCCCGAAACGTACTGCAGCGGTTCGCCGTCAACCAGACGCCCAAGTGCGGCATGCAGCTCCTCCGGCACCTCGGTCTGCGGTTTAACGATATAATCGAAAGGCTGAAAGCCGCACAGGTCTTCGCACAGACGCAGAACGAGGCTCCGCGCCTCCTCAGGAGGATACAGAGCCTCAAGCGCAGCAGCGCCCTCCCGTATAAAATCCGGGAGCAGCACTATGAATTTTCAATAATAGTAGAAAGGAAGGAGGTCATGTCCAGGCCGCCGGTACGTACCATCCTGGGTACGAGAGACGCGCTGGTCATGCCGGGAATCGTATTGATTTCCAAGAAGTAAAGGCCGTCGTCGGCCAGGATGTAGTCCATGCGGACGACGCCCTTGCACCCAAGCCGGAAGTAAATCCTGGCGGTGGTTTCCTGAACCAGCTCCCTAACCTCGTCCGAAACAGGCGCAGGGCAGATTTCCTGGCTGTGGCCGTTATACTTGGCGTCGTAGTCGAAGTACTCGTTGTCGGAAACAATCTCGATTAGCGGGAGAGTGGAGACCTTCTTGCCGTCGAAATATGCCGCACAGGTCAGCTCGCGCCCTTGTACGCCTTGCTCGATCAGGACGGTCTTGTTCTCGGAATAGGCAAAGCGTATCGCGTGTTCCATCTCTTCGGGACTGGTTACCCGGGTAACGCCGAAACTGGAGCCTCCCTGGGTAGGCTTCACAAAAACGGGGAAACGCAGCGTGGATGCGACTTTGGCGATAGTCTCTTCGTGATTCATTCCGTGGCGCACGAAGACGTCGGGAGCGCATTTCGCAAGTCCCAGTTCCCGGATATAGCACTTACATGCATATTTGTCGAATACAATGGAGCAGGTGCTCGAATCGCAGGTGCTGCAGGGGATGCCGAGCATCTCCAGATAGCCTTCCATCTGGCCCGTCTCTCCGGGGGCGCCGTGCTGCACTACATAGGCGAAATCGAACTTCACCTTTTCTCCCAGCACGCTGACGGAAAAGTCGTTCTTGTCTATCTCCGGGCGCGCTCCTTCGGGGAAGGTCACGCGCATCGAGTTGCGCTTGCGGCAGGCTACGAGCTGCCACACGCCGAAGCGGGCGAATATCTCGTAAATGTCGTAAACCCTGTCGTCTATGGCGGACGCCACATACTCGCCGCTGCGGCAGGATACCTCCCACTCGGAAGAGTCGCTGCCGTAGATGACTGCTATAGAATGATACTTACTCATATTCCGTCAATTGAAATAGTAATCGGTTTCCTGGTTGTTGGCCGTTTCCAGAGCGTCGTTCATGTCTTCGTCGCCGCCCAGGAAGGTGCCTCCTCCGCTGCAGTCCAGGCTCACATTCATGCCGCCCGGAGAAGTGAAACAGTCGCTTTCGCTGATCAGCCCGGCCGCAATGCATTTCTTCATCCAGATTCCCCAGATAGGCAGGGCCATGCGGGAGCCGTCCAGCGAGTTGAAGTGGATCTGCCTGTCCTCGCCCCCTATCCAGGCGCCTGCGGTAATCCTGGGCGTATATCCGATGAACCAGCCGTCCGAGCAGTCGTTGGTCGTGCCCGTCTTGCCGGCGATCTCTCCCTTGAGGTTGTAGGCGTAACGCAGGCGGCTGCCCGTACCTCCGTTGACAACACCCTGCATCAGGTTGGCCATGAGGTATGCGGACTGGGCGCTGATGGCCTCCCGCTTGTAGTTGGTGTGCTCGGTGATGAGGTTGCCCTGATTGTCTTCTATACGGGTAACGTAGATGGGCTCGGCATAAACTCCCTTGGACGGGAAGGTGTTGTAGGCGGCAACCATTTCATACAGAGCTATGTCCGCCGGACCGACGCAGAGGGCGTAAACCTCGTCCACGTGGCTGTGGATACCCATCCTGTGCATCATCTGCGCCATTGCCTGAGGGCCGAACTGCTTCATCAGGAAGGCGGAAATGTTGTTGGAACTGTTGGCCAGTCCCCACTTGAGGGTGACGGTGGTTCCTATTACCTCCGTCTTGTCGGTACTTCTCGGCGTCCATTCCGAGCCGTCCCAGTTGATGAAGGTCTGAGGTGCGCATACAACGCGGTCGCAGGGCGTCATGCCCTCCTGCATCGCAAGGGTGTAGAGGAAGGGCTTGATGGTTGAACCCACCTGCCTCTTGGCCTGGGAGACGTTGTCGTATTTGAAGTGGCGGTAGTTGGGGCCGCCCACGTAGGCTTTTACCTTGCCGGTTCCCGCTTCTACGGCCACAAAGCCGCAGCGGAGGAAGGACTTGTAGTAGCGGATGGAATCGTTGGGGGTCATGGTCGTATCCACGTAACCCTTTTTATTCCAGGAGAATACGCGCATCTTGCAGGGTTTGTCGAACGAGGCCAGGATATCTTTCTCGCTCACCCCGGCCTTCTTCTGCTGGCGCCAGCGGTCGCTCCAGCGTCTTGCCTGGCTCATCAGGCGGTTTACGGTCGCCTGGTCTATGTCGTTGGCGAAAGGCTTGTTGCGCTTCCACTTGAGTTCCTGGTTGAAGGCGCTCTGCAGATAGCCTCCGAGGTGCTCTGCAACGGCCTCCTCGGCGAATACCTGCATCTTGTAGTTGATGGTGGTATAGATGCGCAGTCCGTCCTTGTCCAGGTTGTAGGGCTCTCCGTTGGCCTTCTTATTCTTGGCGAGCCAGCCGTAAATCTCGTCCCGGGCCCAGCGGAGCGAATCGGCGGAATAGTCTTCCAGATACTGATAATCGGCGCGGCGGGGCTTGTGAGCGTTCATGTCGCGGCGCAGCATATCGCGGAAATAGGGGGCGTGGCCGGAATTATGGTCCTGGACATGGTAGTCCAGCATAATGGGGAGTTCCCTCAGGGAGTCGCGCTCGGCCTTGGTGAGATAACCGGCCTTCTGCATCTGCCCAATCACGAAGTTGCGGCGCTTGAGCGCGTTGTCGGGGTTGATTACGGGGTTGTAGCGCGTAGGCTTGTTCACCATACCGATAAGCAGGGCGCTCTCCTCCACGTTCAGGTCGGCCGGAAGCTTGGCGAAGAAGGTCTCCGATGCGGACTTGACGCCGTAGGCTCCGCTTCCGAAGAAGATGGAGTTGAGGTACATGGCGATGATCTCGTTCTTGGTGTAGTCCCGCTCGAGGCGCACCGCCGTAATCCATTCCTTAAGTTTGGTGAATATGAGCGTAATCTTGCCGGCCCTCTCGTTGCGGGGATAGAGGGTTTTGGCAAGCTGCTGGGTGATGGTACTGCCGCCTCCCTGGCTGGAATCGCGCAGCAGCAGGGTTTTAACTCCCACGCGTGCGAGGCCCTTCATGTCCACTCCGGAGTGCTTGTAGAATCGTACGTCCTCGGTGGCGACGGCGGCATTCACCAGATTGGGAGAGAGCTCGTCGTAGGAAACATAGGTGCGGTTTTCTATATGGAAGGTAGTCAGCACTTCACCGTCTTCTGCTATCACCTGGGTGGCCAGTTTGCTGTCCGGATGCTCCAGCTCCTCGAAAGAGGGGAGCTTGGCAAAAAGGCCCACACACAGCAGCAGGAAGAATACTATGGCGAACGGAGCCGTGAGTATTATCCAGAACCACTTGGTGATTTTCCGCTTGGTATTGTCTGTCATTTTATCACTTGAAAACACAAATTTACGAACAAATTTGGAAAATCACCTCAGTTTTGTTTTAACTTTGTAGCCGAGTTTGAGACGATATGGAACCAAATTTAGTGATAGTAGAGTCGCCGGCCAAGGCGAAAACCATTCAGAAGTATCTTGGAAAAGGGTTTTTGGTCAAGTCCAGTTTCGGACACATCAGGGACCTTCAGGAAAAGAGTCTGAGCATAGACATAAAGGACAACTTCAGGCCCGAGTACGTCGTGCCGCCGGAGAAGAAGAGGGTGGTGAACGAACTCAAGAAGCTCTCGGAGGGCGCCTCGCTGGTGTGGCTGGCTTCCGATGAGGACCGTGAGGGAGAGGCCATTTCCTGGCACCTCACGGAGACGCTCGGCCTGCAGCCGGACAAGACCCGCCGAATCGTATTCCACGAGATTACAAAGGACGCCATACTCAACGCCGTGGAGCATCCACGCTCCCTGGATATGGATCTGGTCAATGCCCAGCAGGCCCGCCGCGTATTGGACAGGCTCGTAGGTTTCGAACTCTCGCCCGTGCTCTGGCGTAAAATCCAGAGGGGCCTTTCCGCCGGCCGCGTTCAGTCTGTAGTTCTCCGTCTGGTGGTCGACCGCGAAAGGGAGATCGCCGCTTTCGTGCCTCAGCCGTACTATCGCGTGGAGGCTGTTTTCACAGTCGATGGAATTAAGGTCAAAGGTCAGCTGGACAAGCGTTTCGACGATATCGAGCAGGCCCGCAGCTTCTTCAGCGACTGCATCGGCGCAAGCTATCAGGTAGCGGCGGTGGACAGCAAGGAAGGACTCCGCATGCCTCCGCCCCCCTTCACGACCTCTACCCTCCAGCAGGAGGCGGCCCGCAAGCTGCACCTGCCCGTAAGCGTCACCATGCGCATCGCCCAGTCGCTGTACGAGCGCGGTCTCATCACCTACATGCGTACCGACTCCACCAACCTGTCGTCGCTGGCGGTGAATACGGCCAAAGGCTTCATCTGCGACAACTTCGGTCCCGAGTACTCACATCCCCGTCAGTATAAGACTCGTGCCAAAGGTGCCCAGGAGGCACATGAGGCCATACGTCCGACCTTTATCGCCAATTCCGACATAGAGGGGTCCGCGCAGGACAAGAAGCTTTACCAGCTTATCTGGAAGCGTACCGTCGCCTCCCAGATGGCGGATGCTAAACTGCTCAACACCGTGGTGCGGGTGTCCGTGGACAAGCGCCCCGAGCAGTACGTACTTCAGTCGGTCCAGACGCTTTTTGACGGCTTCCTGAAGCTTTACCGCGAGGGCGCCGACGACGAGGAAGAGCTGGGCTTCGAATATGTAGAACTGCCACAGGTGTCTGTGGGAGAGGCACTTACGGTCGAGCGCGTGGACGCCGAATGCAAGTACACCCAGGCTCCGTTCCGATACTCCGAGCAGACCCTCATCAAGAAGATGGAGGAGCTCGGCATCGGCCGTCCGTCCACTTACGCGCCCACCATCAGCACTCTGACCAAGGCCCGCGGCTATCTGGTCAAGGGCGACAAGGACGGCCAGAAGGTGCAGGTGCGCAACCTTGTGCTGAAGGGGTCCTCACTGAGCGAGGTGTCCAGGACCGAGACCATAGGCACCGAGAAGGGAAAGCTCCTGCCGACAGACGTCGGAATGCTTGTAACCGATTACCTGACAAGCAGTTTCCCCGATATAATGGATTACGATTTCACGGCCAACGTGGAGAAGGATTTCGACCAGATAGCCGACGGCAAAAAGCAGTGGGACAAGGTGATTTCCAGTTTCTACGCGCCTTTCCATGTAAAGGTGGACGCCGCCGTGAGCGACCGTCAGTACAGCCATCTGGAGAGGGAGATAGGCGTCGATCCTTCGGACGGGAAGATGATTACCGCCCGCCTCGGACAGTTCGGCCCGTACGTGCAGAAGGGCGAGGGTGACGACAGGCAGTTCGTCAGCCTGGCCAAGGGGCAGATTATCGAGAACCTGACTCTGGAGGAGGCGGTGAAGCTCTTCAACCTGCCGCGCGTTGTCGGAGAATATCAGGGAGAGAGCGTGGTCGCCACCAAGGGCCGCTTCGGTCCCTATATCAAATGGGGCGACCAGAACGTCTCACTGCCCAGGGGCAAGGATCCTCTGACCGTCAGCCTGGACGACTGTATCGCCATGATTCATGCCGACAAGGCCAAGAAAGAGGCGGTTGCAACTCCGCTGAAAGACTGGCCGGATAGCGGAATCAGCGTAATTAACGGGCGCTACGGTCCCTATATCAAATTCGACAACAAGAATTACAGGATTCCCAAGAATATGAGTGCCGAATCACTCACGGAGGATGCCTGTAAGGAAATCATCGCCGCGTCGGAGCCCACCGCTCCCCGCCCTCGCCGTTATACTAAAAAGAAGTAAACATATATGGGAAATTATCATCTGGACGAAACCGACCGTAAGATTCTGTATTATCTGGTCAACAATGCGCGTATGCCTTATCTGGAGATTGCGCGTGAGTGCGGAATCTCCGGGGCGGCTGTGCATCAGCGTGTGAAGAAGCTGGAAGACAACGGGGTCATTACGGGGTCACAGATGTTGGTGAAGCCTGGTACTCTTGGCCTGAACGTTTGTGCCTTTATAAGTATCTCACTATCGGAAGATAATAAGTATCACGAGGTTACGGAGGCGTTGAAGCATATCCCCGAGATTGTCGAATGTCATTTCGTGACCGGGCGCGCCGCTCTTCTCCTGAAGGTGTACTGCATAGACAACGACCACCTTATGGAGACCATTATCAATACCATCCAGCGTATTCCCTACGTTCAGTCTACCGACACCATGCTCTCCCTGGACCAGGCTTTCGAACGTCAGGTCTGGGTAAAGGATTTCAAGAGTACGACTTTCAGGAATCTCTAGTCCAGGATGCAGTCCCGCCGGCTACTTGAAGTGCTGGAGGGTTTTGGAGGCGAAGGAGATTTTCTTCTTGAAGGTGGTATTGCCCTTGTAGTAGATGAGGTCGAGGGTGGTTCCGTCGCTCTCGAAATAAATCGAGCTGAGATACTTGTCCGACCGTTTGTTCCTGCAGACGGGCTCGCACCATACCAGGGAGTACTCTCCGGTCTTGTAGGAGATGCCGCAGATGACGGTGTAGCCCCTTATATCGAAGAGGGCGGCGCCGTAGCCTTTTCCCTTCTCCTTCCTGGCCTTGACGCATGCCGCGACGATAGAGGATTCGGGATCAAGCACGCCGAAGCTTAAACGGGACGCGCTGGTCTCGGCCTTCGGATTCTTCTCCCTCCACCAGCGGATTGCAGTGTCCGTGAGAAGGTCGGCCTTGGAAATCTCTATCAGGGCCGGATTTTCGCGGAAACGCTGGACCAGCCATGCCACTTCCGGGGCCGGTATGAGTCCCTCCATCATTTCCGGGCACTGCCCTTCTATCCTGAGGGATTCTCCGGACGAACCGTTACCGTAGAAAATCGCCTGATGCAGAATATCTTCCGTCGGCAGATACAGCAGCTCCACATACTCCGAATCGCCGTTGCGGTAGCCGAAATGCAGATAGTTCCGCTGTGCCCCGAGGGGCGCGATAACCTCCATTGGCAGTACCAGGGACAGCGGGAGAGGGTTTTCCTCCATCGAATACACCGGAATCGACCGGGAATCCTCCCACTCGCCGCCGGGCGACAGAATCCTGAGCGTCAAGTCGCTGTAGAGCGCCAGCACATGCTCCTTTCCGTCTTTCTTCCAGCCCACGGCGTCAATGGCCTCTCCGGCAAGGCTACGCGCCTCTTCCTTGGAGATCAGGCTTACGTTCTTCTGCACGAAATCCAGATGAATCAGGGAATCCTTGAGATGAAGCACTGCGGGCGCATAAACCGACTCCGGGTACTTGACAAGGAACTTGTCGGCCGCCTTTACGGACGGCTTCTTCATCGTCTTGTTGTACAGATTGGTCTCCGCCCTGGTCTGCGCAGACAGGGCGGCCGGGAGCAGCAGAGCGCCCAGAAGCAATAAGATTCTCAGCGGCCTCATCTGATTATCGATAGGACTGGATATAGGAGTAGATATAGTCGGCCAGCTCTTCTTCGCTGTGGCCGTCGGATTTCAGCACCAGGTCATAGTTGCGCAGATCGTAGCGGCTCACGCCGGCGTAGCGCTGAATATAGTTTGCCCGCGCCTTGTCTATTCCGTCGATAAGGGCCTGCGCACTCTCTTCCGACAACTGCTGCTTCCTCATCACCCTCTCCAGCCTGTTGGGCATGGAGGCGGTAATGAACACGTTGAGCCTGTTGGGATGGTCCCTGAAGACGAAGAAACCGGATCGCCCGGTAATCACACATGAGCCCATCTGTGCAAAGCCCCGGAGAATCTCCACTTCCGCCTTGAAGATATCGTCCGTGTTGACTTTGCGCCAGAATTCCTGCGCATATTTGGGATCTACGCCGAGGGCCTCCGCCGTAGGCATGGGGGACACCTTAGAAATAAAATCTGCGAGCCAGTTCTTTTTCTTGCTTTTCAGCTGCTCTATTTCACTGACGCTCAGGTTGAACTGCCTTTCGAGCGACTCAACCAGGACTTTGTCGTAAACCCGTACGTCGAGTTTCTTGGCAAGCAGGCAGCCCACAGTATGTCCGCCGGAGCCGACTTCGCGCCCTATGGTAACGACAAAATGTTCTTTAGTGTTCATCTGTGCGTGATAATGGTTATACAACAAAGATAAGGTTGTTTGGCCATAATTCAAAGAATACCAATAGAAAAAAAACTTATATTTGCCTTTGTTAACAACCGCTGTTTTGAAACGTCGCCCCCATATCCTGGTGCTTGTGCTCATGCTGTTTTCTCCGCTTGCTGCGAAGGCGGAGGGGGGCTCCGTGCTGGACTCCATCCTGCTCCGTTTCAACGCATATTCTACCCTGTGCTCACCCGAAAAGGTCTATCTACACTACGACCGCAGCTGTTACACCGCCGGAGAAACAATATGGTTCAAAGGCTGGACTCAGGAGGCCTCCAGGCTTTCCTCCCTTCCGCCCAGCAAGTTTCTCTATGCCGAGGTTCTGGACGACACCGGCGAACCCGTGGTGCGGGTGAAGATAAAGCGCACAGAAGACGGTTTCCCGGGGTGCATAGAATTGCCGGACAACCTGGAAACGGGGGAATACACCATAAGGGCATACACCCTCTGGCAGCTGAACAACGACAGCGAATACCTTTTCCACGACCGGCTCCGCATCGTCGGCGGGCGGGAGAGAAAAGAAAAGCCACAAAAGACATCTCCGACCGGGTTGGACGTCAGTTTCTGGCCCGAAGGCGGACGATATTTTGCCGGTCACAAGTCGGTGATAGGCTTCAAGGTTGTTGACAGACAGGGCAGAAGTGTCGATTTTGGAGGCGTACTGGTAAGCGATATCGACGGCGAGCTGATGCCCGTTGCCACCCGCCACGACGGCATGGGGACGTTTTCCTTCCTGCCCAGGCCGGGCCACCGCTATAGCGTCAGAGACGCCTCCGGAAAGATGTTCCCCCTCCCACAGCCCTCCGAAGACATGGCGACGTTGCAGTTGCAGATACGTTCCGGCCGCTATCACATCAGCACCCTTGGTTACGGAGGAGGCGACGCCAACCTGCTGGTGCGTGACGCATCCGAACTCAGCCCCCTCGCCGATATCGAGCTGGACGGCACCGTACGCACTCTGATAATGGAGAAGTCGTATTTCCGCCCCGGCATCAACCACCTGCTGCTGGTGGACGCGCACGGTCGTATCATGTCGGAACGGCTCTTCTTCGTCAGGGACGAGAAGGCTCCGGTCTGCAGTCTGAAGATGACCCGGTTCACGGCCGACCAGAGGGCCCTCACGCAGGGCGTCATATCCCTTAACGGACCGGGCGGGGCGCCGCTGGATGGGAGCTGTTCGGTATCCGTCGTGCGGGGCGCCCTCGACAATTGGCAGCAGAGCGACGGCATTACGTCCTACATGAACCTCAGCAGCGAACTTAAGGGCAGCATCAACAATCCGTATTACTACTTCGACCCGGATGTTTCCGAGGCGGAAAGGAATGCGGCGCTGGACATCCTTATGCTGATACAGGGCTGGCGGTACTACGATTTGGAGAAAATTATCGATGTCAGGGGCGGCAATTTCCGCATCAGGCACGTGCGGGAACTGATGCAGGAGGTTCGCGGCCGCATCACCCGCCGGCTCTCCTCCAAAATGCCTCGGAAGTTCACCTTTACCTTCACGATCCCCAAGCAGAACCTGCTGAATTCCCTGCAGGTGGAGCAGGGGCGGTATTTCATCATAGACAGCCTGGACATTCCGGAAAACACGGGAATCCTCATCAATATAGGCTCCTCGCGTATCGGTGCGCACTATCTGCCGAAGTGGGACGGAGACCCGGCAGCCGAGCCTTATCTGTACAGGCGCGCCCCCGGCACCTCAAAGGATTCGAGGACGATTGCGCCCCTGCTGAACGACACCGCCCTTGGCGACACCCTGAACGCCGCCGTGGTGACCGCATCGTATGGAGATGAAGACGTGCTGTTCTTCGGCAGAAGCTACCGGGAAGACCTTGTCACGTTCAAGGACCTTACGCTGGTGGAATATGTGAGCATGAAAAAGGCGATGTTCGTTTACGACGGCGAGAATATGATCAACCGCAATTGCAGGAGGGACAATTCCATGTCGGACGACTCTTCCGACTCGCCGGATTTCGACGACGATGACGAGTCGGGGCGTGTCAAGCTCATTGTGGATGATGACGAGCAGGCGTGGTGGAGTTTCGATATGCTGCACCTGGAAGACCTCCGCTCCCTGAGCATTTCTACGCAGCCCGATCCGGTTTACGGCGGCGACGGGGGCGTGGTACACATTTCAATTAAGCCCGGACACCTGCGTCGCGATGAAGAACGTAACCCTTCGCTACTCTACTTCGTGCCGCTGGGATACCAGATTCCAAGGTATTTCGACTCGCCCCGTTATGACAGGGGAGACAGCGCGTCCGGAAGCGACGCGCGCAACACCGTCTGGTGGTCACCGGACGTTAAGATTGCCGACGGCCGGGCCGAGATTGAATTCTGCAACAGCGACCGTATGGACTATCCCTACATAATCAGGATAGAGGGACAGAGTGCCGACGGCCGGCCGTTCTCGCGCCATTGCGCAGTCGCTCCGGCCGGGCAGTAAGACGGGCGCCCGCTATTTGAGTTTGAAGCTCACCTCTGAGCGTATATCGGCGACGCTGGCGCCCACCAGGGCTTTGAATTCGCCGGGTTCTGCCACCCACTCGTGCTTGTCAGCATCGAAGAAGCTGAGCGCATCCCTGTCGATGGAGAAGCTGACTGTCTTTGTTTCTCCGGGCTGCAGCCACACTTTCTCGAAGCCCTTGAGCTCCTTTGCGGGGCGGTCAACTGAGGCCTCTACATCCTGGATATAGAGCTGAACCACTTCAGCCCCGGCCACGGAGCCGGAGTTGGTAACGGGTATGCGTATGGTGAGCTTGTCCTTCATAACGCCCGACGAAGCCTTGGCTTGACCGTACTCGAAGGTGGTGTAGCTGAGGCCGTAGCCGAAGGGGAAGAGAACCGGAACCTCCTTTGTATCATACCAGCGGTAGCCCACATAGATGCCTTCGTCGTAGTACACCTGCCAGTTTCCGTTTTCGTCCTGAATGCCGGGGTACTGGCGCTCGGTCTTGAGAGGACCGTCTTCCAGGGTGATGGGGAAGGTAAACGGCAGTTTGCCGGAAGGATTGACCTTGCCGGTAAGGACGTCTGCCAGGGCATATCCGGTCTCGCTTCCCAGGTACCATGCCTGTACGATTGCGCCAACCTTACCCACGAAAGGCATTGCGACGGGGCTGCCGGAGACGTTAACATAGACCATATCCGGACGGGCGGAGGCAAGGGCCTCTATGACCTCGTTCTGCCCGTAGGGAAGTTCGTAGGAACTGCGGTCCCGTCCTTCGCAGTCCTGGCCCTTGTTCTTGTTGAGGCCACCGATAAATACGACATAGTCGGCCCCTTCCATGGCGGCGAGGGCGTCTGCGACAAGCCGCTCCGCGGGACGCTCTTCCGTGATGTCGTAGAGACTGTAGTTGTAGCCGCGTCCGGGTGTGGGCTCGCCGGAATAATAGGCGCGCTCATATACCACTTCCGCCTCAGGGAATGCGGCCCTGATGCCCTCGAGAGGGGATATTTCGTGCTGAGCCTTGAGGGACGAGGAACTGCCTCCCACGATCATGGGACGTATGGCATTCTCTCCCAGGACCACCACCTTGCGGACGTCGGCCTTAAGGGGAAGGACGCCGCTGTTCTTGAGAAGGACGATGCCTTCCGTGCCTATCTTCCGGCAGTCCGCGTAATGCTGGGGCGAGCACATGGAGCCTGTGTTGCCGTTGGAACGGGTGCGGAAGTTCAGGCGCAGGGACCTGCGGGCCTTGTCGTTCAGTTCCTCCTCCGGGAGCTCTCCGGAGAGGATTTTTTCCTTATACGGCTGGGCGAGGAAGTAGTAGTCGTAGGCGGCGGAAGTATTCCTGATTTCGCCGTCGGTGTAGGAGCCGAATTCGAGGTCTAGTCCGCCGGTGGCCGCACCGTAGGTGTCGTGTACGGCACCCCAGTCGCTGATGACGGCTCCGTCCCATCCCCATTCGCCCTTGAGTATCTCTTTAAGCATCCTTGGATTGTGGGAGACGAATTCGTTCTGATACTTGTTGTAGGAGGACATGATGGACCAGGCTCCGCCTTCCAGCATGGCCGTCTTGAAGGCCGGGAGATAGATTTCGTAAAGGGCCCGGTCGTCAACGTTCGCGTTGATTACCAGCCTCTTGAACTCCTGGTTGTTTACGGCATAATGCTTAACGCAGGCCGCCACGTTATTACTCTGCACGCCCTGCACGTAGGAGGCCGCCATCTTTCCGGCCAGGTAGGGGTCTTCACCCATATATTCGAAATTGCGGCCGCAGAGGGGAGTGCGGGCTATATTGACGCCGGGGCCCAGCAGCACATTCTTTCTGCGGTACAGGGCTTCTTCACCCACGCTTCGCCCGTAGAGGCGGGCAAGGTCCCTGTTCCACGAGGCCGCCAGACAGGTCAGGGACGGATACGCGGTACAACTGTCGTTGCTTTGCTGGGCGGAGTCCCAGGCGTCCCAGAGGGTTTCCGGCCGCACGCCGTGGGGCCCGTCGTCGCACCAGAGGTCGGGAATGCCCAGACTCGGTACGCCTCTGGCGGAGAATTTGCTCTGGGCGTGGATGACGGCTATCTTTTCGTTCAACGTCATCTGGGACAGAGCGTCATCGACCTGTTTCTCTATGGGGTCACTGTTTTGTACACATCCGAGCGGCAGCAGCAGGCTCGCAAGAACAAGGAATTTTCTCATATTTTGTTCGTTATTTGGTTACACCGGTGATCTTATCTACGGAGGCGAGCCGGGCATTGTCTTCCCAGAGCTTCTTTACGCTTTCCCAGTCGTAGTAGCATCCCGTTTTGGGCGCAAGGCCGTGAAGCAGGGATTCCTTTTCGTTGAGAAGGAATTTGACCAGGACGGGGCCACCGCACTTCTTACGGTAGAAAACGAGCTGTACGTTGCAGCCGGGGCAGATGAAATTGAAGTCCTGGAAGTACTCCAGTGCTTCCTTCACGTCGCAATCCAGGTGGATGTCTTCAAACGCAACTGCGGACATCAGAGGCAGAAGGTAGGTGTCGTGGCTGAAGCGGAGCGTCGCGGCGGCGGCAGATTTGGACTTGATGGCATCATCGGCATCCTTGACGATACGGTCCAGAATGCCATATCCGCGCGTGGCGACCATGGGGCTCGTAAAGTCTGGCCTGTTTATATACCTCAGCAATGGTATTCCGTTGGATACCCACAGGGCGTACAACTCGTTGGCGGTGTAGTATTTGCCCATGCTGGGCATGGTCTCGGGTTCGGTCACCCGCCCTGTTTTAATAATCTTGTATGAGTATTTTGCCGCAAAATATACGGTGGAGTCAGGAATTGACTCTGGATTCACGAAAATCCTTTCCGCAAACACATGGAAGTCGCCGTTTCCGCCGTTGATGACTTCTCCAAGCTTGCGCAGCCGCACTCTTTCCTTATCGACCGCATCTTCCAGCGCGCCTTTCATAAGGTAATTGTAGCCAACCACTTCCTGGCTTTGGACGTCCGATCCCCAGGTGGTCTCGCAGGTGTCCACCATGAGTTGCGGAGACCGTTCCGAGAGTTCGGCCAGGAAAGCATTCATGCTCGCGATCACACGCCCCGAAGGGGTCGTAAAGACTTCTACTTGCTTGCGTTTCCTGTCGGAGAACACCTCCGGATAGTGGCGCACCATCCTGCTGCACATCTGCCGGTGCTCCACGGCGCCGAGCTCTGTAAGATCGCCAAAATGCCCCAGTGTCATATTGTACATGTTCCGCAGGTCATCCCTCAGCGAGAGCCCGTCGGCAGTGAGCATCCCTTTCGCGGCATAGACATCAAGCGTGTCGATGACCCGGAAGTACTTCTTCGCACTCGTGCCCAGATAACGGCTCCCGTGACGGGCGAGATGGCTGATATAGAATGGTTTATACCCCTTGGGCGCTTCGCTCACAAGGGTGTCTTGCGGAAAATATCCGCACAGGTTGCCGGACGCCAGTTCCGGATTATTGGAAAAAATCCCAAGCGCAACCTGAAGCAAAGTAAAAAGGAGTCCCATATTGCAAATATAAGATTTTTAAGCCGGAATTTGCTATCTTTGTGCACAACGTCCCATCGTTTTCGCGAGTTAAATAGTATTTGTGATATGTTATTGTTGGAGGTTTTGCTTGTCGGCGCGTTGCTGGCGCCACAGGTGGATACGGTCCGTCAGGACTACGAAACATATATCGCCCAGGATCCGCTTAAGGCGGCGGGCAATTTCTATGTGTACGACGGCAGCGCACTGCCGGCTCCCACGCCCGCGCCAGACGGCTATAAACCTTTCTATATCAGCCATTTCGCAAGGCATGGAGCCCGCTACTGCACCGGCGACTACGATAGCATTTACAAACTATTCGCAAAAGCATCAAAAAAGGGCCTCCTTACCGAGGAAGGCAAGGCATTTTACTCCCGTTACAGGGCTTTCTACAATAAAGTTAGATATTGCAGCGGCAACCTGACGGAAATCGGTAAAGCCCAGCACCGCGACATAGCCCGGCGTATGTTCGAACGGTTCCCGGAGGTGTTCCAGGGCCCCACTCATGTAGATGCCGTCTCCACCGAATCGGCCCGCGTGATCATGAGTATGTGGTCATGCCTGTCGGAGCTGTCGGCACTGGATGACGACATGGACCTTCAGGCAGATGCTTCCACAAAATACGCCCCCTGGCTGCAGCCGGCCCACAAATCGAATCCTAATCTGGTCAAAGACCCCTTCGACGGCGGAAAGGCGGCAAACGACGCACTTGATGAGTATTTCGACAAGACCGTCCCATGGAAGGAAATCGCCGGAAAGTTCTTCACCAGCCCGGAGGTGCTCGAGAAAGACCTGAACATTTCTCCTCTCGTGTTTGGCAAAACCCTTGGCGGGATAGTATTCGGTACCTGGTGTCTGACGGAAGACCAGGGTTGCTTCGACGACGTTTTCACCCGGGAGCAGGCGCTGGCGCTCTGGAAGGGCCTGTCGGCCCGGTTCTTCCTTCATGTGGCCCGTGTCGAGGGGTCGGAGAACCTGGCTTCTGAGTACGCCGCATACACACTCGAACAGATTATAGAATCGGCAGACGCCGACATCCTTTCCGGCGACACCCAGCTTCGGATGCGTTTCGGGCATGACTCCGGCATAGCGCCGCTACTGGTGTTCCTGGACCTGAACGGCTTCGGCCGCCGTGCATCGTCGTTGGAGGAGAGCCTGGAAATCATGCCGAATTACGACATTCCCATGGGCTCTTCCCTTCAATTGGTATTCTACCGGAACGCGGAAGGCGACATTCTGCTGAAGGCCCTCCTGAACGAGCGTGAAGCGGTTCTTCCGCTCCCTGCCGTGTGCGGGCCCTACTACCGTTGGAGCGACTTCAAGGACTATTATCTTCCCGCTATCAGCGCCGCCAAGCGCTACATCAAGTCCTCCAGGCCGCTGGCAGCGTTGAGGGCTGTGGAATGGGAATGGCAGCCCGTAGGGAACACCAAGGTAGAGGCGGCAGCGGCATCGGTCAATGTCTTCAACAGCGTGCAGAGTATATCGATGGTTCGTTTCCCCATTAAGAATTACTCCGTCTCCCTCGTCGAATCCGACGGCCCTGCCGCTGCGATCACCAGCAGCCTGGGCGAGAATAATAAGGCGATAGCTGCAATCAACGGAAGTTTCTTCGACAAGGAGCACATGCCGACAACCTACGTGAAGGATGAGGGCCGGGTTCTATGCGACCGGACCCCTGACGGCGCAAGCCGCTGCAACGGAATGTTCCGCATCAAGGACAGAAAAGGCAGGAAGGTCGATATTGTCTCCGTCGATTCACTTACTACGGCCACTGCGGCCAGGGGCTGGCGTGAGGCCATTGTTTCCGGCCCCGTGCTCATCGAGGACGGAGATGCGGTCAACTACGATGATGACGGTTCCCGCCGGTACGCGAAGTTTTACACCCGCCGTCATCCCAGAACGCTCCTCGGATACACCACCGACGGCTGGCTCTATTTCATAGTCGTGGACGGACGCTTCCCCTCCCGGGCCGACGGAATGTCCATTTTCGAGCTTCAGGTCCTCTGCGAATCCCTGGGCCTGTACGAAGCCATCAACCTCGACGGCGGCGGCTCCTCCACTCTGTGGACCCGCGATTCCGGCGTCCTCAACCACCCGTACGACAACAGAGTCTTCGACCACGCCGGCGAGCGCGTGGTGCCCAATGTGGTTATTGTGAAATGAAACGTTTGACAACACTTATTTCTGCCATTCTGATAGTCGGTTCCGCTTTTGCACAAAAGCCGGATGGCGCCCTTGTCGCTATATCGCATTCAGTCCGCTGGTTGCTGGACAGCGGCCATGGAGTGGCGATGACCATCACGAACGTGGAGTCCGGGGAAGCATTCTATTCCAGAGCTATTGGCTACATGTCAAATGATGTCGTCATAGAAGACGTTCCCGCCGGCAAGTACAGGGTCACTTATATCGACATGCCGTTTGGTGGAGGCGGATTCGTCAACAAGACGGAGGCTATGGGGGATTACTTTGGTATTATAGAGGTCGAAGGCGGCAATGCCTATTACCTCGGGACCTTCCGCTCAAGCCTGGATGGGATGAGGCCATGGGTCAACGTCATCATGAGCCGTACCGGTGAGGACGTATCCGGAAAACTGGCACGTTTTGCGGCACGAGCCCATTACACCGGGTGGACAAGTATCGCTCCCGCGGCGGATTCATTCGCGTTTTTCGACTTTAATAACCAGTCGGAAGAATCGTTCTTCTATAACGACGGCATGGATTGAGCGTGAGTCCCTGCCAGCCTGTGCCCCTGGTCGCGCATCTGCCTGTCTACTTGGAGAAGTACGACAGCAAGGCGCGCTGGTAATCGGCGAGGGCGCGGACGCCCTTTTGGGAAATGCGGCAGACGGTGTGCGAGCCGCGGCCTTCGCCGGTGCGGGACACCTTGATGTAGCCCGCTTCCTCTAGCTTGGTAAGCTGGACGCTTAGGTTGCCGGACGTGGCGTTCGTCAGCCCCTTGAGGTAGACGAAATCCGCGTCGTCCAGCGAGTCCAGGGCTGCCATGATTTTGAGCCTGAGCTCGTTGTGGAGTATGGGGTCGAGGTCTTTAAACTCCA
>Ga0310690_10000289_pt1 | contig 116422 bp, 98 predicted proteins | sample AusTroGonzalo_MG_2_FD_207661 | JGI IMG/M metagenome (GOLD analysis project Ga0310690, IMG submission 207661) | Bovine rumen microbial communities from tropical cattle in Woodstock, Queensland, Australia - Gonzalo_04 (v2) (version 2) | ecosystem: Host-associated > Mammals > Digestive system >...
TGTTACGTTGGCAGAGGATGAGGATGTTGCTCGAACCATCCCAAGAGAAGGTGCCTTCGTTGAAGACAAACTCAACCCAACCGGTAGGTGTGGGCTGGGTCAGGTTGCCCGTGTACACCTTGGTCATACCGCTTGCCAGAGGCGAAGTGGCAGGAACTTGGGTGTCGGCCACGTTGGCCATCCAGATGGTGATGTTGTTCTGGTCTTGGGTGATGCTGTTGGTAGCATTCCAGCTCAAGCTCGTGAACGGAGCAGTGGTCACGCCGGCCTCGGCCAATTCAGCGGCCAGGAAGAGTTCGGCGGAGATGCTATAATTATATAAGGAGTAGAACGGGAAGTAGCCAGAGGTGCTGGTGCCTTCACCGATCTGAGCCTCAAACGGGGTGCCACCAGTGGCGCCACCGCCAATGCTCAAACCTTGGTAGTTGTTGTTGGCCATGGGGCCGCCTTCACCGTAGAAGTCCTCGGTGTAGAGGGCCACCTTACCGTTTTCAGCTTGCTCGTCAACGTAGGCGTTGATGATCATGTCGGTAGCCACCGTGAACTTGTAAACGGCATCCTCACCTTCTTCGATTTCGGGGAAGGGCAAGGTGTAGTCGTTGTGCAGCACGGTAGGTGTAATCTGTGAAGGAACACCTTGGTAGCTGAAGCCATTACCCACAGTGCCGAAGTCGTAAGCCATTTCAACCACATCCGGAATTTCAGGATCGTAAGGCTCGACAACCATGGTCCAGATGGCGGCGGTACGCTCGTTGCCGTAGAGGGCAACCATCTGCCAAATGTCGTTGGTCGACTCGCTAGTGTTCAACTGGACATCGATGTCCTCGTTGTGGCCGATGGCCGCGGGGAGTTCGGGAGCCACGAGGGTGAAGTACTCCTCAGGCGTCCAGTCGAGGTGGTTGATCGTAGTGGCAGCGCCAGTGTTGCGGATCTGGAAGGTGAAAGGTTCCATCCAGCAGCCGTTCGGGCGCGGACCAACGTAGACGGTGTCGACAACCTCGTCGTCCTGGACGGCGAAGATGACCTGTTGCGGGCCGCCGCCACCGCCGCTATTACCAACACCTTTAATGATGATGTTGGAACGGCTCGTACTGGTGTACATAGTATTCGAAACAGTCACATCATAAGCACCGCTGTCTTGATAACGGTAACTCATGGCAGTGAAATCGACAGTACCAGATTGCCAGTTGATAGTGCTGTTCCAGTCACCATTGTTTCTCTGGCAGAAAATCAACACATTGCTCGTGCCGTCCCAAGTGAAGGTGCCGGCATTGCAGGTAAACTCATTCCAGCCAGTGACAGGCGTCATGCTACCCGTGTAAACCAAGGTCATACCCGTGGTCACGTGAGAGGAAGTCGTCAATTCAGTGTCGCTGACATTGGCCATCCAAATGCTGATACCCTGCTGGGCATCACCAGTCTCATTGGTGGCATACCAGCTCAGGCTCGTCACTTCGCCAGGCAGGACACCTGCTTCAGTCAACTCAGAAGCCAAGAAAAGGTTCTCAGCAATACTGTAGTTGTAGAGCGTGTAGAAGGGGAAGTAACCAGAAGTGTTGGTACCTTCACCAATCTGTGCTTCGTAAGGAGCACTTGCACCACCGCCAGCAGGAGTGATGTCGATCTGAAGGCAGTTCTTCTGAGCCACCGTAGTGCCACTGTAGCTCGTGGGAGCATACGGGTCGTAGTTGGTGCCGTCGCTGTAAATGCGGATGGCTTGGTTGCCATTGGCATCGTACACATACTTGCTAACACTGCTCACGTAGCTGCCCGTGTTGTCGTCCACAATGATGGCGAGGTTGCTCGTGCCATCGTAGGCGAACGGGGTACTCAAGGTGAGCGTGTTCCAACCACTTCCATAGGTCGCACTGCCAGAGAAGACCAGGTCGGCAGCCGAGACTGTAATCCAGTCGGTCGAGCTGCTGAAAGCGGTCTTGTTCGTGTGGACCATGTACACGTTGAGAGTTCTAGTGGCAGAACTCGTTGCGTAGAAGGCAATGCTGTTGATTGTACCAGCAGTGCCAATCTCATCGGCAGTATAAATCTGCTGCGTCAGAGAGTAGTTGTAAAACTCATAAGTCGGAAGGTACGAGTTGGTCGTAGTGCTTCCTCCTCCGAGTTCAACTACATCCGCCTTCGCCACGCCCACAAAGGCGAGCAAAAGCGTCATCATCAAAGAAAATACTTTCTTTTTCATAATGAATTGAATTGGTTAGTAATTAAGTGAATTGTGATTAGGTTGCATATATATAATATATAATATAGACAATGTAAAAGGCTAATACCCTTAGCCATAAATTAGACTTGAAGGACTTGAAAATTAGATTCTTAGGACACTTTTGGGCCATAAATTAAAAAACGAGGCAATTAGAGCAAAAAAGCCGCAATCGTTTGATTGCGGCACCAGAAGAAAAACCCCTATTAATTTCATTTATTCATTTATTAACCAAATCAAATCGGTTTTTCTTCATAGCAGTCACGCAGGAAATTATGATTGAGCACCTCTGAGATCCTCATCAGCTGCTCCAAATCAATACTCTTGCGACGGAACAATTTGTAGATATTCGATTTCTCACAGTAAATCTGGGCAGCGAGCCAATTGACCGTTCGCCCCTGCATGCGAAGTTCATCCTGGATCATTGTGCCAACATGCACATCTTTCATGATAAAGTCCATAAATCAGATTTTGTTGAATGATGGCGCAAAAATATAGGCTGGAAATTAGATGGCAATATTATGCAACAAAAAGATAATCAACTATAATAAAAATAAAATATAGCAACTAATTGGTTATCAAATTAATATAAAAACAATTAACCAAAATCAACCAATTTGGTCAATCAAAACCAACTATTAAAGAAATCTTTGTAAATTGCTTAATACCAATCCTTTAAGATGTTATAAAGCACAAACTGCAAGTCAGATTTGTTACCGAAAATCTCATGCAGTTTGGTCGAACGCTTCCAAACTGCCTGATAGGTCTTACCCGTTAGCGCGGCAGCTTGTATCTCACTGATTCCAAGGAGATAGAGGCAGCAATACATCACATCCGAGCGTTTCATGCGAGGATATTGCTCGATCAACCTGACGGAAAACTTGGGGAAGACGGCATCCACCGCGTTGACCAACTGGCTCAGATGATGCTCAGTGAGAGCCAACTCTGGATAGGCCATTCCGGCCTTCACGTTATAATCCAGCACTTTAAGCACGCGCTTGCAGACTGGCATCTGTCGCAACACATCCATCTTCGTCTTCAACGGTTGCTTTTGGAAGTCGGGATTGGAGATGGCGCGTTGCAACTCAGCCTCCAACTCACTGATTTTTTTGTCCTTGCGCCGCGTGTCAGCCATGCTCTGAACGATCTGCCCCTCCAACAGACTCTTGATACGCATATGTTGCTCATTGTCATTCAAATGTTTGCGTCTGCGTTGTTCAAGCCAAATCGTGTCGATGACCAGCACGAGCGCCAACAAAACGACAACAGACAAGATGAAAAAGAGCAGGTTCTTGTTTCGGGCCTCGCGCTTGTCCGACTTGTACTGTTCATATAAGGAAACCATCTTGGCCCTCTCCCCTGCCATGGCCAGTTTCTCCAAGTCATATTCAGCCAAACGGTTACCATAGAACGCCGCTTTTTCCGAATCACCTAATTCATTGGAGATTTGGACAATACGACACAAGGCCTTGATGGTTTGACGAGGAAGCAATGGAAAGCCTCTCTCATAATTGGAGAGCGAGGAGTCCAAGACATGGTCCTCATAATAGAAATAGCCCAGCGTATAGCATATTTTTCTGGTAAGGTATGCGTCTGTCGTCAAGTCAAGGGCCTGATGCAGCATGTGATACACCGAATCGTTCATCCCGTTGTTGTATAGATATATGGAATGGTGTATCAAGGTGCTGTAATGCTGATAGATATTGTTGTTATTCAGTAACGCATTGATGCTGTCGGCCGAGGTATAGAAGCTGATGGCAGTGGGACGGTCAGACTGGGCAATCATGATGTCGCCCATCAACTCGAGATTGTCGGCAATACCCAAGGAATTGCCTTCAATCTCAAAACACTCATTGGACTTTTCCAACACTTCCAAGGCCACGTTCCACGCGTCGTTACGATAAAGGAAGGAAGCCAATCGGGTATAGATAAGTGCAGTAAAATGCACATAATCAAAGTTTTGCTTAATGCTTGGAAGCACACGCAACTCACCCGTCAATTCATCCATGACCCCTAAACTACGTAAGAAATCGGAGTAGCTCTCCATAGTCAACCTACGTTGCGACTCCACCACCGCCTTATAATACAAGGAACGCGCGTATTGATACAAAAGGAACTTGTCGTTGCGCATTCGACGAGATTGCGAAAGAAGCGAGTCATAAAAATGGAAGGCCGGATCCATCAAACTGTCATTGCGCACCGAAATGTAGTTCTTATAATTCAGCTCCACTCTAAGCACTTGATATTCATTGAAAAGAAAAGGAGAGGTGGAATCCAGCTGATTGCCAATCGAATAGGTCAGACTCTTGAAATGCCTCAACGCGCTGTCGGGATACTCGTCCTTCAAGGCATACACCTCGTCGAAACCCGGCCAATGTGAGCTGAGCGTCTCATATTCGATGCCTCTGTTGCAAGCCGTAGCCAACAGGAGCATCAATAACGCGAAAAGGGCGGTTTTTCTCATGACGGATTTCCGATTATAAAAGGCAAAGGTAGAAAAACGGCCCAACCAAGGGAGAAATTGGACTAAAAAAACACGGATTTTGGACTAAAAATCCAAAATCCGTGTCGAAATTTGTAGAGACAATGTAATTCCGTCCCTACATAATCCACGATTATTTCGCAAACATATCCTTTATGCCGCCCAACGAACCCAGCATATTGGTGGCCTCGTAAGGCAGATAGACGGTCTTGTTGTCTTGTCCGCCAGCCACCTCCTTCAAGGTCTCGATATACTTGACAGCAAGCAGATAGTTGACGGGGTCGGCACCACGGTCGGCGACGGCCTCGGCGATGTTGCGGATGGCGGCAGCCTCGGCTTCGGCCTGCAGCACCTTGGCGCGAGCCTCACCTTCAGCCTTAAGGATGTTGGCCTGCTTGTCGGCCTCAGCCGCATTGATCTCGGCCTGCTTCTCACCTTCAGAGTTCAAGATCTGGGCCTGCTTCTCACCTTCGGCCTTCAAAATCTCGGCACGACGGTTACGCTCGGCCTGCATCTGGAGTTCCATGGTGCGGCGGATGCTCTCAGGAGGCGTAATATCCTGCAACTCAACGCGGTTCACCTTCACACCCCATTTGTTGGTGGCATCGTCAAGCACGTTGCGGAGCTTCGAGTTGATGGTGTCGCGCGAGGTCAGGGTCTCGTCGAGTTCCATCTCACCCACCACGTTACGCAAGGTGGTCTGGGTGAGCTTCTCGATGGCGACGGGAAGGTTCTGGATTTCGTAGGTGGCCTTCATAGGATCCACGATCTGGAAATACAGCAAGGCGTTGATTTCGGTCATCACGTTATCCTTGGTGATCACGCTTTGTTTGTCGAAGTCATACACCTGCTCACGCATGTCGATGCGATTGGCACGGTAGAGCCTGCCGTTCTGCTGGCGGACGATGACCTCCTTGGCCTGCTCGATGATGGGAAATACGATGTTGATACCCGCGTTCAATGTGCGGTTGTACTTACCTAAACGCTCCACAATCATGGTCTCCGACTGTGAAACGATCTTAATGCCCCGAAGTATGTACAATACGACAAGGCCGACTAATACGAGTAATACGACTGTGCTAGTGCTCATGATGTTATTGTTTAACGGTTACTATAATACTGTCCAGTTTAACGATTTCGACGGTGGTGCCCTTCTCAATGACCGAGCCGTCTTCCGACACAGCTTTCCAATCGTCGCCGTCAACGGCCACACGACCGGTATGCTGCGAAGCGTCGATGCGTTCGGAGACGATGGCCTTGCGGCCGATCAAGGCTTCCGCATTGGTCTTCACGTCCTTCGACTTCCTGTCCAAGAAACGTAGCACGAAGGGGCGCAAGAAGATAAAAGTCAACAAGGAGACCACGGCAAAGATAACGATCTGCCATGTGACGCTGAGTCCAAGACCCGCGCCGAGCGCAGCAAGACCCGCACCAATGGCGAAACAGATGGAACCGAAAGCTGCAGTGCAGATTTCGACGATGACGAGAATGATGGCAACGACAAGCCAGATTTGATATACTTCCATAGTTTTTATAGTTTAGACAATGCAAATATACGACTTATTCTACAACAAAAAAAAGGTTGCAATATTGCAACCTTTCTTTTGGCTTAAATCCATTTGACCAACGGGAAATCCTGCCTGTGTGGCAGCATCTTGTTGGTGGGATAGACGCGGAAGGTGAAGTCGTACACGCCGGCGCGCGTGATCGGCACCTTGATGTAGTATTTCACCCAGCCGTCGCCCGAGTCGACAAGCTTCATCTTGTAGACGGACGTGATCTCGTCCACCATCTCGTTGTTCTTCCTGCCGAAGAGCAGCTCGATGGCGAGGTCGCCAGGCTCAAGGTCGGGCGTGAGCAGCGTGATCTCGGCGATGAACTGCTCGCCGAAGGTCAGCGGGCGCACGTTGGTATCGGGCAGAAGCAAGGATCTCACCTCCACCTTGTCCCAATTGTTGCGCACACGCGTCTTCCACGCATTGATCTCAAAGGCCTTCTTGTAACGGTTGGCTCGCATCCAGTTGGTGCGCTCGATCAGCTTGTTGTAGTACTTCTCGAAGTAGTCGTCCATCATGCGTTTCATGGTGAAGCGCGGCGAGATCTCGTTGAGGCACTTCTTCATGGCCGCCACCCAACCCGTGGGCACTTCATGTACATTGCGAGCGTAGTAAAGCGGGACGATCTCATTCTCAAGCGTGTTGTAAATCGTTTCGGCATCCATCTCGTCCTGATAACGCTGGTCTTGGTAGGTGCGCTTCTCCTGGATGGCCCAGCCGGCGTCGGGACGATAGCCCTCAGCCCACCAGCCGTCGAGCACGGAGAAGTTGAGCACACCGTTCATCACGGCCTTCTCACCACTGGTGCCAGAGGCCTCGAGCGGACGTGTCGGCGTGTTGAGCCACACATCCACGCCGCTGGTCAGACGGCTACCGAGTTCCATGTCGTAGTTGCTGATGAACAAAATCTTACCGATGAACTCGGGACGACGCGAGATGTCGATGATCATCTTGATGAGGTCTTGACCTGCCTTGTCGTTGGGGTGGGCCTTACCGGCAAAGAGGAAGATGACGGGACGCTTCGGGTCGTTGACCAGCTGCGACAAGCGCTCCAGGTTGCCGAACAGCAAGTGGGCACGCTTGTAGGTGGCGAAACGACGGGCGAAACCGACGATCAAAGCATTCTCGTTCAGGCTGTTGACCGTCTGCATAATCAGCTTCGGGCTTTCCTGACGTTGACGCATGTCTTCCTTAATCTTCTGCGAGAGGTAGGCTATCAGCTCATGCTTCAGCTGTTTGCGGATATCCCAAATCCTTTCATCCGGCACCTCGTTGATCTGGCTCCACATCTTCACATCCGACTGGTTGTCGACGTAATCGGGGCCAAAGGTCTCCTTATAGAGGCGCTGCCACAGACGGTTGCTCCACGTGGGCAGATGCACACCGTTGGTGACATAGCCGATGTGGTTCTCCTCGGCGAAATAACCTGGCCACAGCGATTGGAACATCTCCCTCGACACGCGGCCATGGATCTTACTCACGCCGTTCACCTCCTGGCTGAGGTTGGTGGCCAACACGCTCATCGAGAACTTCTCGTTCGGGTTGTTGGGGTTGAATCGGCCCAGACCCATGAAGCGTTCCCAACTGATGTTCATTCGGTTGGCATAGTGAGGCATATAGGTACGGATGAGGTGCTCCTCAAAAGCGTCGTGACCTGCGGGCACAGGCGTGTGCGTCGTGAACAAAGTGGACGTCCTGACCAACTCGAGTGCGACATCGAAGTCGAGGTTGTGCTTGTTGATGTAGACGCGCAGGCGCTCCAAGCCGCTGAAGGCCGCATGACCTTCGTTGCAGTGGTAGATCGTAGGCTTCATGCCCATGGCCTCGAGCAGACGGATGCCGCCCACGCCAAGGAACATCTCCTGCTTGATGCGCATCTCGCTGTCGCCACCATAGAGTCGGCTCGTGATGCCGCGATCCTCGGGCGAGTTCTCCTCGATGTCGGTATCCAAAAGATACAATCCTACCCTACCCACGTTGACGCGCCATGCCTTGGCAAAGACCGAGCGGCCTGGGAAGGCGATGCTCACCTTGATCCATTCGCCATTGTCGTTGAACACAGGCTGCAAGGGCAGTTGCGAGAACTTTTGCGGGATGTATTCGGCACGTTGCTCGCCCGAGACCGAAATCTCCTGGGCGAAGTAACCATAACGGTACAACAGGCCGATGCCCACCATGTTGGCGTTGGAGTCGGAAGCCTGCTTCATATAGTCGCCGGCCAAGATGCCGAGACCGCCAGAGTAAATCTTGAGGCTCTTCATCAAGCCGTATTCCATGCTGAAATAAGCGATGAGGTCCTTCTGCTGCGTGGGCTGCGCCATGTAGTTCTTGAACTGGTCATAGACATTGTTCAAGCGCTCCACGAAGCTCTTGTTGCTCTCCAAGGCCTTGATCTGCTCCACCGACAGGCCACCCATCAGCGCGACGGGGTTCTGCTCCGTGGCTTTCCATGCCTCGGGGTCAATGCTCTCGAACAGCTCGATGGCATCCACGTTCCAGCACCACCAGATGTTGCGCGAAAGCTCTTCCAACTTCTGCATCTCAGGCGAATAGACGGGCTTCACCAAGACTTTCTTCCAGCTCGGCGAGTCGTTCTTCTGGTAGACCACCTCATGCATCATGTCGGCATAAGGCACCGGTTCCATCATATAATGGCGGCCACCCGATTTCTCGAGCGCCACATCCCAAGCCTTCTGATAGCTGGCAATCAGGTCTTTCCACAGCAGCTTGTCGGCCACCTGCAAGGCATCTTCCGAGATCTTGGCCATACCCTTGTCGGTCAAGGACAGGAAACCACGCAAAGCGGAGACGATCTCGTCAATCACCTTGTCATTATCACCCACCTGACGTGGCACCACGATAACGGCATCGTTACCAACACATTCCTGCTGCACGAACTTGCCGAAACCGGAGACATCGGAGGTCAACGTCGGGATGCCAAGGGCAACGCTCTCAAGCGGCGTGTAGCCCCAAGGCTCGTAATACGACGGGAACACCGAGAAATCGAAAGCGGCGAGGAACTCCGAGTAGGTCAGGTTGAAGATGCCGTCGCTGCCGTTGAGGTAGGCAGGCACAAACATCACCTTCACCTTGTCGTTGGCGTCGTTCTGCAGGCCAGAATTGCGCAAAGTGTTCAGGATGGCGTCATTCTCATACTCGAAGATATGGTGTGTGGCCGGGAAGTCGGTGTGACCCATGATGGCGTTAGTGCCATCGAGACGGTGCTGCAAGTCCTTCGAAGGACCGGCGATGTTGCCTGGTACGGCGATCACGGCAAGCACCGTGCGTTTCAGGTTCTTGTCTTCATTCAAGCGGCGCAAAGCCTCGATGAAGAGGTCGATACCCTTGTTCTTGAACTCGTAGCGACCGCTGTTGAGCACCATCAGGCAGTTGGGGTCGAGGGTCTCGCCGCACAAGGTGCCAGCGATCTTCAAAATCTGCTCACGTGTCGCCTTACGTTTCTCGGCGAAGGCGGCATTGTCTTTCCTAAAGGTATGGTCGATGCCGTTTTTCGTCACCACATCGGGCTTGCGGTAGAGGAACTGCTCGCACTCCTGAGCGGTGATGTCGCTCACCGTCGTGAAGGCATCGGCGTTCTTGGCCGCCTTCTGCTCCATCGACTGCTGCGAGACCACATTGAACTGCATGGCCATCACCGAAGGCAGGTAGGTCTTCAGGTTGTCGTAGAGCGGCAGGCCGTTGCCCGAGATGGCACGACCGAGGTAGGTGGCATGCGTGGTGAACACCGTGGCGATCTGTGGGCAATGCTCCTTCAGATACAGCACGCCCGAGCCCGTCATCCACTCGTGGAACTGTGCCACGATGTTGCTGGTCTGCTGCAAATAGAAGTTGCAGAAGCTCTCAATCACCTGGCCTGCGGCATAGCCGAACAACACCGGCTCGATGTAATCCCACTGGCCACGGATGCTGTCCAGCTCATATTGTTCCCAAAGGTGCCCAAGGATCTCGTTCTTGGACTGATATAACGGTGTGTAGTCCACCAAAATGGCGATGGGGCTGCTCTCGATTTTCCAATGTCCGATGCGGAACTTCAGGCCTTGGGCCAAAGCACGCTCACGCCACTCGGGGAAAAGTTCGTTGTCCTCTACAAAATACAACGTCTCATGCGCTTCCTTAACCACGTCGGGACCCACTGTAATATAGCGGTCGTCAAGCAGCTGACGCATCACGTTCGACTTCGTGGAGAGCACCGTGTAGATGCCGCCCACCATGTTACACACTTCCCAACTGGTTTCAAAAAGGTATTCGGGGTTTTTCATATATTAGATTCAAAAATTAGAACTCAAATTTAAAAATGAGATTCCCTTCGGGAATGGAATGAAAGCTTTTGTTCCCAGAGGTGGCTTGAGACGGTAACTGACAGGTACTCGCTGCAAGCCGCCGTTGGACGCCAAATGCCCAACGCCATTCCCGCAGGGAATCTTCTCCACTATGATTTTACTACGGCCTTCCGTTTCGACAGTTTCTCAACCCTATCGGCAAAATCGGTCAGCACATTCATATAGTTGATGTAGGCGTCATAGGGCGAGGCATAGTGGTTGAAGTACTTATGCACCACACCGTCGGAGAGCCACTTCGTGCACATGTAGTAGAAGTGGTCGGAGGTCTGGAGCATCGTCCAGTCCTGCTGCAGCTCCTCGTCCTTGATGCGACGCACCTTGGCGTTGAGGTCATACAAGGCACGGAAGGCGTCGTCCTGCAAGGGATTGCCAAGCCATGCCGTGAGGTCGCGCTCCTCGTCGCTCCACGACAGCACATTAGGCACGTTGACGGCACTCACCGGCTGCAGGGCCTTGGCCAGCTCCTGCGGCGTGGCGAACTTGAACTTGCTGCCCGTCAGGATGGCCTCAGGCAGGCGCTCCATAAAGTTGAAGATGCCCGTCTCGGCCGACTGGTGCTCGCCGAAGGTCTCGTAGTCCATAAAGATATTGACCACTTCCTCCTCCTCGGGCAAAGCGTTGAGCCAGTTGACAAAGTCCTCGGCGCGGAAACCGTCCTGCACGAAGCGGAAGGCGATCTCATCGCTGAACTTGAAGTTGCGCAGCAAGACTTTCAACTTCGGGTTGATAGCGTTGGCGTACATGTAGTTGGGGCTCTTCCAACCCAAGATGTGCTTGGCACCCTCGGTGAGCATGACGTTGTAGCCCATATCGGCCACCGCGGCACCGATTTCGTCGCTGTAGATCAACTCGGTGTTGCGGAAGGTCTTCGGTGTGACGCCAAACACCTCTTTCATCTTGTGCTTGTGGGCCGTCACCTGACGCTTGAACTCGTCGGGGTTCGTCAGCGAAGCCAACGAGTGGGCATAGGTCTCAGAAAGCACCTCCACCTTGCCCGTGGCAACCAGCTTCTGGAAGCTCTCCAACACCTCGGGGGCGAACTGCTCCATCTGCTCAATGACCACGCCAGAGAACGAGAACGCGAACTTGACCTTGTCGCCGAACTTGTCGATTTGCCGCATCAGCAACTCGTTCATGGGGAGATAACACTTCTCCGCCACGCGACGCATGATCATGCGATTGCTGTAATCATCATAGTAATAGTGTTTCTTGCCGATTTCGAAGAAACGATACGTGCGAAGCCTGTAAGGCTGATGCACTTGGAAATAGAAACAAACTGATTTGCTCATATTATTTAAGTATTTATTATTCAATTCAATAGACGCGCTTCTCTCCTGCAATCGAAACACCAACGCCCACCAAGAAGCAATGGCATCCTCCTGACAACTCAGGACCAATTCTTCCCATGGACGGCAGATCGTACCAATATCTCAGACGAATATACAAAGGTAGAGGACCTTCCGTCTTGAATTCAGAGAACCTGAAATCAAAGTCGGCGCCTACCTCATAATTCATTCTCCATTCCGTCAGCGGGACCAGCTCAGGGATTAAACCCAATACCTTGGACGACACTTTCCCGACACCGACAGCTGCAAAAGGCGTCAAGCTAATACGGCGTGTGCCTACCAAATCATAGCCCGCAGAAACGTTGAAAGCAATTAAACTCCCATCGCCTTTTTCCGAGGGGTTTTCCCTTAGTTTTATATCAACGCCATCCATATAGAATGCAAACCTTATACGCTTAAAGCTGGCTTCAATAGCCGCACATCCTCCAATCGACGCCGTCATCCATTCATTCAGGTCCTGTGTAAAGACTCCGCTACCAACACCACAATTAAATCCCCAAACCCAATCCTCCGTTTCCACTTTCACACGAATGAAATGCCTGACAAACCACTCGTAATCGCTATTCGGATAATCCGCAAGGAACTTGTCTGACTTATCGTTCCATTGTTTTTGGTTCTCGGGACTATAAGGCTTCAAATCCCAATCCAGGAAAAGTGTCAGGAAGTCATAGTCCTCGGGCGACAACTGGGCATCCTGAAGACTGAAACGCAACAAATGCTCGTCTTCAACACACCGGCGATACAATTGTTCGCCCAAGGCGTCTTTCTGCGGCTTGACCTTGTTCGAAAAGGATTCCACTCGGGCAGAATCCATCTGTCGCAAATCGGCGGTCAAAGCATCAAATTCCTTGGTCCAGAATAGGACGTGCCACAATTCGATAGGCGCTATCGCGACATAATTCTCGTCTTCCAATCCCAACAGGTAATCCTTGATTTCCGTCACCTTATCATAGTCGCGTTCGAGGAACTTCTCAAGGAGATAGGCCCTTCCCTTCTCGATCTTCTCTTTCTTTGATTGCTGGATTTCATCCTCAATCTGCGCGAAGGCTGGGAAAGCCGTAGCGAAAAGAAGGATTAATAATAGTATTTTTCGTTTCATAGTGCTATTCATTTTTTATTTACTTAAACTGGGAAATACTAACCTAGCACCTATTCCGTCATGGCGGAGAAGCATCCGCCATCTCCTGCGCGGGAGGGAATCCCTTTCGCTTTGGAGATTGCGGGTCGAGCCCGCAATGACGGTCAAATGCTGGATTTTGTATTTCATAGCGCTGTTTGTTTGATTGATTGTCTTTTCCCCATTCGAGTTGTCGCAAGTTTTGCGACAACTCAATTATTCATATTAAACCACCGACTCGTAAACTGCCTTGATCTTCTTCGCGGCGGCTTCCCATTTGAGGCTGTCCACTTCGTCCTTGCCCTGGTCCTTGAAGCAGTTGGCCAAGGTCTCGTAATGGCAAAGGCCGTAGATGGCATCGGCCAGGCCGTTGATGTCCCAGAAGTCCACCTTCAAGGCGTGCTTGACGACTTCAGAGACACCCGACTGTTTGCTGATGACCACCGGCACATTCAGGCGCATGGCCTCCAACGGCACGATGCCAAACGGCTCTGAGATGGACGGCATGACGAACACGTCGGTCATGGCGAACATCTGGTCGACGGCCTCGCCCTTGAGGAAGCCCGTGAAGTGGAAGTGGCTGCCCATGCCGAGTTGCGCCACGCGACGGATCATCTTCTCCAGCATGTCGCCCGTGCCCGCCATCACGAAATGGATGCTCGGGTCGACCTGGTGAATCTTGTAGGCCGCCTCGATGAAGTACTCGGGGCCTTTCTGGTAGGTGATTCTTCCGAGGAAGGTAACCACCTTGGCGTCCAAGCCGCTGCGTTCGTATTCCGACTTGGGCTTGTCGTTGGGCTCCACGGCGTTGTGCACCGTCACGACCTTGGCAGGGTCGATGCCATATTTCTCGATGACGATATTCCTCGTCAGGTTACTCACCGTGATGACGCGGTCGGCGGCCTCCATGCCCCTGCGCTCGATGGCGTACACATCCGTGTTGATGTTCTCGCCCGAGCGGTCAAACTCGGTGGCGTGCATGTGCACCACCAGCGGCTTGCCCGTGGTCTCCTTGGCCGCGATGCCGGCCGAATAGGTCAGCCAATCGTGGGCGTGGATGACGTCGAAGTCATATTTCGTAGCAATCGATGAGCCTATCAAGGCGTAGCGTGCCACCTCTTCCATCAAGTTCATGCCATATTTGCCCGAGAACTGGTAGTTGCGCGCAAACACCGAACTAGTGCGGTTGAAGTTGTCCACCACATGACGTTCTTCCATGAACTTCGTGAACTCCTCCGGCCCGACATACGGGATGATGTTGGAGCCAATCTCCATATACTGCACACGCTCCCAATAGCTGCGGTCTTTCTCGTGGTCAATGTCGATGGTCACATCGCTGGCGTTGAGCAGGCGCAGATTCGTCTGGTCTTCATCGCCATAGGCGCGAGGCACCACAAACAGCACCTCCACATCGTTCTTAGCCAGACCTTTGGTCATGCCGAAACAAGCCGTTCCGAGACCACCGGTGATATGGGGCGGAAACTCCCACCCAAACATCAGGACTCTCATCTTGAGCCTCCTTTCTTATTAAGTTCTTCAATCAGGTATTGCAGGTAGAGCAAGGCGCCCACACTCGTCGACTGTGAGATGCAGCCACGTGCCTCGTGGGGCGGGTTGCCGTCGTAAATCTCCGAGATCGTACCGATGCCGTTATCCTTGATGGCCTCCTCGAAGCCCTTGTACAGGTCTTCCAGATATGGCAGCGAGGTCTTCCCGAACAGTTTCACCGACAGGTCGGCATAGAACATAATCAGCCATGGGAAGGCCGAGCCGTTGTGATAGGCACGCTCGCGCTCGCTGTGGCTACCGATGCTGACACCCTTGTAGCCTTCGTCGTTGGGCGACAGGGAGCGGATGCCCCTGACCGTCAACAACTCGGAGTGGGCGATATCGAAGGCACGTTTCTGCTGCTCGTCGCTCATCGGCGTGAACGGCAGGGCGGCGGCCAGCATCATGTTGGGCCTCACCTGCGTGTTCTTCTCGTTGCTGTTCACATAGTCGTAGAAGCCATTGGCGGCTTTATTCACAAAGGTATCGGCAAATGCGACTTTCACCTTGCCGGCCAGGCCCTGCCACTGGTTCAGCAACGGACTCTTAGGCTCGGCTGCCTTCAGCAGCTCGACGGCATAGCACAGGGCGTTATACCAAAGGGCGTTCACCTCGATGGCCAGACCCGTGCGCGGCGTCCAAGGCTTGCCTTGGGCGAAGACGTTCATCCACGTGAGGGCCAAGTCGCGGTTGCCGGCATAGAGCAGGCCGTTGTCCAAGAGATGCACGTTGAAGTCCGTGCCCGCGATGAAGCTCTCCAAGATGGTCGTCATCGGCTTCTTATATTTCTTCCAGATGTCTTTCTTCTCCTTGCCGAGCATCTTCTCATAGAGTTGCAGCACATAGAAGAACCACAGCGGCGAGTCGACCGCCGTGAAATACAGGCTCTTCTGATAGTAACGGTGTGGGAAGAAGGGGCCTTGCATCCTCGAGATCAGGTAATCCAAGGCCTCCTTGAAGGTCTTCTCGTCGCCTTGTGCCAATGCAATGCCCGGCAACGACAGGAAGGTGTCGCGGCTGCAAGAGCCGAACCATGGGAAGCCTGCCCAGAGGCGTGTGCCCTTCTCGTCACGGATGATGAACTGGTCCGCGGCCTTCAGGAGACACTCCTCATAATCGTGCTGGGGCAACAGCTTCTTCACCTCGGCCTCGCACTGACGCTTGATGGCGGCGGGGTTCTGTTCCTCCAGGCTGACCGAGAGGATCACCGTGTCGCCTTGTTTCATCTGCAGTTCGAAGAATCCGGGGACAAACTGGTCTTCCACCGCCTCGTAGCCGCGTTCCTGCTCACGGATGTAGAACATGTTGTAGTACCAATGCGGCACATGGGTGTACTGCGCCGATCTCGAGAACTGCAGGAACAGCCTCGAGTAGTCCTTGTAAAGCTGCCACGACGCGCCGTTCTTCACCAGCTCCACCTTACGGCTGGCCTCGTGGTTCTCATGCGTCAGCATGTGGACGTTACGGAAGGCCAGGAAAGGCAGCACCCTCAAGGTGATGGGCACCACGGCTTCGCGCAGCGTGTAGCGCACGAAGAGCCTCGCCTCGCTGGAGGAGAAAATCAGCTCCTTGTCGAGCACCACATTGCCGATGCGGTAGGTCAGCTTCGGCATGGGGTCGGCGGTGAAGTCGCGGAGGTACTTGTGACCACGCGGGGCAAAGATGCCGTCGGGGTACATGTGCACACCAAGGTGGAACTCCTCCTTGTTCTCGATGATGGTCTCGTCGAGGCTCGACAGCAGCACATGGTTGTTGTTGTCCAACTGTGGCTGCGGCACCACCAACAGACCGTGGTATTTTCGCGTGTTACAGCCAATCACCGTGGTGGCGAGGAACGCACCTAAAGCGTTGGAACGCAACACCTCACGGTTGAGTGTAAACTCCAGATTGACCAGTTTCTTCTTATCCCAGGAAATGTAACTCATATATCTTGTTTCAAAAATTGCATAAAAAACCGACTACAAAGATAATGTTTTTACTTTTCGCTATGGCAAAAAACAACATTTTTTATCTTTGCAGCCGCGATAAACTCATCAATTTTTAATACAATGACCAAAAAACTCATCAACATGTTACGGAACACGTCCGCAATGATGGCTTTAAGCGTCATCACATTGGCTTCTTGCACCTCCAAGCCCGAACAGCAGCCCGAGGTGGAGAGCCCGAACCCCTTCCTCACCGAATTCACGACGCCTTTCCAGGTGCCGCCTTTCGACCAAATCAAGATGGAGCACTACCTGCCCGCCTTCGAGGCCGGCATCGCCGAGCAACAGGCCGAGGTGGAGGCCATCGTCAACAACCCTGAGCCTGCCACCTTCGAGAACACCATCCTGCCTTTCGACAAGTCGGGACAGATCCTCGACCGCGTCAGCAACGTGTTCTTCAACCTCAACGAATGCCTCACCAACGACGAGATGGTAGCCATCGCAGAACAGGTGCTGCCCATGCTCTCGAAACACGGCGACGCCATCTCCATGAACCCGAGACTCTTTGAGCGCATCGACTATGTGTATCAGCACCGCAACGAGATGAACCTCGATGACCAGCAGATCCGCGTGGTGGAGAAGTACCATCAGGACTTCATCCGCAGCGGCGCCGGCCTGACTCCCGAACAGCAAGCCGAGCTGAGCCAGATCAACGAACGCCTCTCCACGCTGAGCCTCCAGTTCGGCAACAACCTGCTGAAAGAGAACAGCAACTACAAGCTCGTCATCGACAACGAAGCCGACCTCGCAGGTCTGCCCCAGACCAGCATCGACGCCGCCGCCGAGCAGGCCATCGCCGAAGGCATGCAAGGCAAGTGGGTGTTCACCCTCAGCAAGCCCAGCCTCATCCCCTTCCTGCAGTTTGCCGACAACCGCGACCTGCGCGAACAGATGTACAAGGCCTACTACAACCGTGGCGACAACAACAACGAGTTCGACAACAAGGAACTCGTCAACGAGATGGTGCAGCTCCGCGTGAAGAAAGCCCAACTCTTCGGCTATGACAACTACGCCGACTACGTGTTGGCCGTCAACATGGCCCAAAACTCGCAGATCGTCGACAAGTTCCTTATCGACATCTTCAATCCCGCACAGCAACTCGCCAAGAAAGAACTGGCTGAGATGCAGGCCATCGCCGACGCCGAAGGAGCCGGCTTCAAGCTCGAAGGCTGGGACTGGTGGTACTATGCCGAGAAGCTCCGCAAGGCCAAATACGACTTCGACGAGAACTACATCAAGCCTTACCTGACCGTCGACAATGTCCGCGAGGGTATGTTCATGGCCGCCAACAAACTCTACGGCGTCAACTTCGTCAAGAACGAGACCCTTCCCATCTATTATCCCGGCGTGGAGACCTACGAGGTGAAGGAAGCCAACGGCGACCTCCTCGGCATCCTCTATCTGGACTACTACCCGCGTGAGTCGAAGAGCGGCGGTGCTTGGTGCACCGAGTTCCGCACCAGCGGCCATGACATCGAAGGCAACAAGATCTACCCCGTCGTCTCCTTGGTGATGAACTTCACCCCCGCCTCGGGCGACACCCCTGCCCTGCTCACCTGGGACGAGACCGAGACCATGTGGCATGAATTCGGCCACTCGCTGCACGCCTTCTTCTCCGACGGCCTCTACGACCGCACCTGCGGCAGCGTGCCCCACGACTACGTGGAGCTGCCCTCACAGATCATGGAGAACTGGGTGGCCGAGCCCGAGGTCATCCGCATGTATGCCAAACACTACCTGACTGGCGAGGTCATGCCCGACAGCCTCATCGCCAAGATCGAGAACAGTGCCCTCTTCAACCAAGGCTTCATGACCACCGAGCTCATCGCCGCCTCCATCCTCGACATGAGATTCCACGAGCTGACCGAGGTCACCCACCTCGACGTCGACGCCTTCGAGAAAGAGCAGATGGACGCCATCGGCCTGATGCCCGAGATCCTGCCTCGTTACCGCAGCACCAACTTCAGCCACATCTTCAGCGGCGGCTATAGTGCCGGCTACTACGCCTACACCTGGGCCGAGGTGCTCGACAAGGACGCCTTCAACTACTTCAAGACCTCCGGCGACCTCTTCAACCCCGAGCTGGCCGCCTCGTTTCGTCTGAACTGTCTGCAGGAATGCGGCAACGACGAAGGCATGGTGCAATACCGCAAGTTCCGCGGCCAAGACCCGGACTACGAGCCTTATCTCAGGGCCAGAGGACTGAAATGACAATGACGTAGGGCTGCCATACCCTGACAGCCCTACCAGCCTACAAACAAAAATCCCGACGGGCAGTTGCCCATCGGGATTTTCTTTTTCTTGAAAATTGGCCGTTATCCGAACAACTTCTTGTTATTCTCAATCAGTATCTCGAGATTGGCCATCTCCCTCTTGCTCAAACGAATGTCGGGCAAGAAACGGCGGAAATTGTCCAAGCCATGCATGTCGGAACCCACATAGTCGTACATACCCTCTTTCAGCAGGTAATGCGACTTCACGAAGGCCGGACGCCCGTAGGCACCGCCCAACGAGAGCAGGTTCAGCTGGAACTCGAACTGTTTGTCCTTCCATCTGAAATAGTTATCCTTCACTGCATACTCGTACCTCTCGGGATGCGCAACCACGGGCAGATAGCCGTCACACATGACGTCATACAACATCTGTGAGATGCCAGGCTCATACATCAAGTAAGAAGTCTCACAAAGCACATGCGTTTTGTCGAGGGTCAGGAAGCCGTCCTTGGCATGGTCCAAGAAACGGGCATCCAGCATATACTCGCCGCCGATGTGCAGCTCAATGTTGCACACCTTGGCGGCCTCGGCCTTGTATTCCTCGAACCTGGCCGTGATATTGGCACGGTTGTTCTCGGGATAGTCCTTCATGAAATGAGGAGTCAGAATCACCTTCTGGACACCATATTCCTCCATGCGCTTCAAGGCATGGAGTGATTTCTCGGTAGTGGAGAAGCCATCGTCAACTCCAGGCAGCAGATGGCAATGCACATCGCAAGCGCCTTGGAACAACGCTTCATGCAAATGATGACGAAAACCAAACATAGTCTTAATTCTTATTCTTTGCCATCGTCATGTGCCTTAGCCACGCCATGGTGTGAGTGATGATGGTGGTGATGGTGATGCTTGCGGAAGATGCGTTGGTACCACTTCTTCTTTTTCTTCTTGCCTTCCTCTTCGTTGCCGTAGCCATAACCATAACCGTAGCCATAACCATAGCCGTAACCGTAACCGTAACCGTAACCATAGCCGTAACCATAGCCATAATAGCCATAGCCACGCTTCTTCTTGTTCACGGAATTGAGCACCACGCAGAGGTTCGGGAACTTATTGTCCTTATAGAATTTATCCACATCGAAGAGCAAACGCTTGTCGGTCGTGCCTGCACGCAGCACCATGATGGTGGTGTCAGCCACACGTTTCACGATGTCGGAGTCGGCCACCATACCCACAGGCACGTTATCCAAGAAGATATATTCATAACGCTTGCGGAGCTCTGCAATGAGGTCGTCCAGACGCGGACTCATCAGCAACTCAGCAGGGTTGGGCGGCACGGGACCCGAGAAGATAATATCCAGATTCGGCGTACCTGAATCGGAGTGGATGATATCGTCCACTACATCGGTCTTGCCCGAAAGATAATTGGAGATACCCGCTCGCGTATTCACGCCAAACACCTTAAACAGGGTACCTTTACGGATATCCAAATCGACGATGACCGTCTTACGAGAAGCCAAAGCGAAACTCGTCGCTAGGTTCGTGGAGACGAAGGTCTTACCTGATGACACCATGAAGGAGGTGAACATGATGACATGGGCGCCGTCCTTACGATCTTTCATGTATTCCAAACTCGATCGTATCAAGCGGAATGACTCTGAGAGCGAGTCTCGCCCGTTCTCCCTCACCATGATGCAATGCTCCGGAGTACCACTCTGGAACGGAATATCGCCCAAGAAGGGCACGTTCGACGACTTCTGGACATCAATCCTGTCATGGATGGTGGTATCCAATAAATTCCTCAGCACCAAGAAGAGGATGGGGATGGCCAAACCTATCAAGATACCAATCAATGTAGACCGTTTCTCATTGGGCGAAACGGGTGTATTGTTGGGATAGGCATAGTCAATCACCTTACCCGTTGCCTCCAACTGGGGACTGGTCATCAGCAATTCCTCACGCTTGGTCAGAAGTTGAAGATACAGTTTCTCCTTGACGCCCTGCATACGCTCAACCGCGTTGAGTTCCAATTGGGCGACAGGCACACTCCTGATTTGAGAATTAGCCACCATCCTATCCATGTTGGCGGCTTGGATGCGATCTTCCAATCCGGCAAGGTTGGTCTGCAGCAAAGTGATGATGCTGGCATGCAGACTGATTTGTTGGTCCATCAAATCCTGCGCCACAGGGTTGTTGGTGGTACCATCAGCCTTGTATTTCTCAATCTTCAACAGATTGTCATTATACGTTTTAATCACAGCCGCCGCTTCAGCTGAGACATCGACCACGCCTACAGGAATCATCTGGTCGATATTGTTTTTCACGAAATTCAACAGATAGCGTACCATGTCGGCCTGTGCATCCAGCTGCCTGGCTTCCTCCGTCAAGGCCGCGCTGGTGGCCACATAGGTTTGTCCGAAACTGCGGGCATCAATAATGTTATGACTTTGCTTGAAACCGACTGTCGCCTCTTCATACTCCTGGATGTCAGACATCAGGAATTCGATACGTTCATTGATAAATTGTTCCGTGTAATCAAGTACGCGCTGCTGGTCAGCAATGGATTCCCTGTTGTACACATCCATTAAGGCATTCAAGACATCAGCGGCACGCAACGGCGATGTGTCGGTCACTGAGAGGTTAAGGATGGAATTCTTGTCATTATCCCTCCTAATGGCGATTCGCGAACGATAGACTGCCGCGATGTAGGGCACAGAATAATGTGTGACCGTGATGGCCGTGTTCTTGAAATCGGCATAACGCCAGGTGGGCTTCACCACAAGCTTTCCTACTGGTGAAATCACGGTGTCGTTGAGTTTCACGTTCATGGATGGAATATCCCCGCCGAAATCACTCAACAGCACATGCTCCTCGTCGATGGGCTTCAATGTAAAATAGGCTTTTGTCTGCTCATCCATCCCCACAAATTCCACTTCCACCGGAGCTTGCTTATACAGATCCATATTACGTCTCGAAACACGCGTCTTATAGGAATACGCGACATTCAAGTTCAGTTCACGCACCATGTTCTCCATGTTGGATTGCGACTTCATCACCATGATCTCATTGCTGACCGTGCTGATGAACAATCCGGGACCTGAAATTGAATTCATAGCCGACGAGCCTCTGAACGATTCGGAACCGCCGCTGGCCGCCGTCTTGATCATGATGGATGCTGAACTGGAATAGATTTTTTCTTGTTTACGAACCATATAATAGGCGATAAGCCCACCCGCTACAGCAAAAATCAAGAACCAGTGAAGATTGCGCAGGACAAGGTACACCATGTCCTTAAACTTAAAGCCACTATTGGTATCCTCGTCGAAAAACGCATTGATATCGGTGGGCTTCACATTCTCATTTGTGACATTATTCGCTGACATAGACTATCGGTTTGAACATTGGAAAAACATTATAACAACTCCTATTGGCCCTCAAACATCTTTGCAAAACTCAAATAAAGCATCGCCAAGGAGGCTAGCGTGGTAACACCAGTAAAGAGAAGACTCCAGTTGGAGTAGGACTCCCTGATATAGCGGTGCGTCGCTTCTTCAGTAAAGATGATGTCGTTTTGCTGCAACAGGAAAAACTCATCGTCAAAAATCTCGATGGAACGCGGGTCCATGTAGTGGATCACACGCTTCCCATTCACTTCTCGCATCACACCGATGCGGTCACGACGTGTGTAGGAGGTCAAACCTCCCGACATGGCCAAGGCCTCGAGGAAGGTACAACGTTCATTGGTGATATTGAGTACCTTGCCGCCATCGGTACCAAGGAAAAATACCTTGAAGTTCATGAAACGCGCCACCACCAGGGGGCTCTTTAGGTAACCATTTTTTTCAATTCGTGCGGCAATGGTATCCTGCAGTTGCAACCGTGTCAAGCCTTCCACATGCAGCTCTCCCAAGACAGGAAACTGGATATTGCCATTGGCGTCTACAAGATAACCCATGCCCTGGTTGGTATAGTTCATCTGGCTCATATTACCACTCAAAGCGTTAAAAGGCTTAATCAACTCATCATCCTTCCCTGTGTTGCTCAACACATAAATACGCATCTCATCGAAAGGCGCGATGGTAGCCTCTAAAGCCTCGTTGAGCGGCATGCCTTGCATAGGCATATCCTGTAGATAGCGTACCTTTTTTGAGGTGACACAAGAAGTCGAAGCCAACACTACTAGAAAGGCCAAAGCAAAAAACACTATTATCCTCTTGATTTTCATATAAATACTTTATTTGTTTTACTATTTAATGCTGCAAAGATACGAATTATTTCCGACAAGAAAGTGTAACCATCACACTTTTCACCACATTCTTAGCAGATTGCAGCAACAATTCTATTAGCCATTCACCTTTACTGTCCGTCCATCGTTGCGGATGGGTGGTCATCATCAATCGTTCCGGAAAGTTCCCTGCCTCGACCGCCTTGATGATGTCGTCTGTAGTGTGGAACACCAATCCTTGTTTCACCCATTGTTCCTGATAGTAAGGGATCTTGTCTCGGACGCTCACATTGAAGCCATCCCAACGTCGGCCCGTATCTGTCAGATAAAACACCTTGAAAAAATCCACATCAAAATAGGGTTCTCCAATGATGCCAAAATCGTGATAATCATAGTGTTTCCACAAGTCACGGCCATCGTATCTGCTGCGGGGTGCACCATGCATGCAAATTGTCGTCACAGGATAGTATTGACGGAAATAGGCCAGTTGTTCTTTGAAATGGTCGATGGCTTTTTCTGTATCGCCATTGCAAATCGCCATATCCTCATAATGATAGCCGATTTCATGGCCCATTGCAACAATTTCTCTAATGATTTCAGGCTTGTTGCTCTGTTTGACAGCTCGGAAATAATACGAAGCCTTAATTCCTAGTTCATACTCAATTCGAGCGACAGCAAGCGCGTTTTCGGCTTTCAGGTCAACGTCGTGACGGAGAATGGCGCATCTTTTCGTTTCCACATTCGCCTTATTGGAGAAATAGTGTTCCAAAGAGACCAACATGTAATCTTTAGCCTGAAGACTTCGAAGAAGATCCGTGTAAACTTTTAGAATAAAATCCATGATAGTTCTTTCAATAATTCTATATCATTCCTCTACCAGCTAATTTAATCCAGCACCAGATTATATTTGCCACGCCCACAAAGAATAACCAAATCCTAAACCATCTTTTGTGCTTGTTTGTCATCAAGGTGACGCCGTATGCAGCAAACATTAACTCAAAAGCCAATACAGGAAAATGAAAGCGTTCGGAGTGTGCAAAATTGCTGAACACCAACACCACCAAATACCCGCAAGTCAAGGCAATTGGTAGCACATGTTGTCGCCATTTTCCACTCACTAGCAAGGTAATCAAGACATAGATTACGAAACCCGACAAGATGTTCTTGATAAAATTGGCTCCATTCATCATCATTACGTTCTCCTGATTAGGAGTTGCAACCATAGACGAAAATGGTATGGTAAAGATCAAAGGTGCAAACACCGTTGCTGTCGCATACTGGGCAAAGGTGTTACCGTTCTCTTGACCAGCACGCCAAGCATAACCCATTTCTTGGTTTTTTTCCTTGTCCTCCCATAGTTGCTGCGTTTCTTCTATCATCTCCGCTCCAACAGTCATGATCATCCATACAGCAAACACTGAACTATAAAGAATTTTCTTCCATATCTGCATTTGTTTCCCTGAACTTAAGATCAGCGCACCTACTAATGCCGCAGCCATCACTGCTGCCAAAGCTGTTCTAAAGGTAAACATAGCCAAAACAATCAAACCTGGCAATATAATGTTCTGGAAAGTGATTTTCTTTGCGCGAAGAGCACAATCAGCACGATCTGCAAACAAGATGGTTAAAAAAACCATCTCTGTCTCCTTCAATGTCAACCCGCAATAATACCACATATTAGGCATCAACATACAAAAAATGCCTGTCATCCTACCAGCAGGCTCGCCAAAATTACGTTTGGCCAAATTGTACATCAGCACACAAGAAAAAGCGTCAATAACACATTTTACCAAACGCGCCGTAAGCACATGAGGCCCCATAATGGCATATTCTATTGCCAACCACCATGGATATCCCCTATCAGAAAAAACCGTATAAAGATTCAATAACTCAGTGAATCTTTTTATTCCGTACTCTCGCAGCCAAGTTCCTGTTTCCTGATAAAAAGTTTCATCACCAACGCCGAAAGCGAAAGGAGCCCCTGTAGCTTCAATAAAATAATAATAGATAAACACCACATATACCAACCGGATAATTAACGCAGTAACAAAAAGCTTTCTTGTAAAAATCCTTTCCGCGAACTTATACCAATTCATCGTCAACTTATTGGAATAAACGAAGAAAACGAGTATTGGAATAATACCAAACAATGCGAACTGGAACGGCAATGCAAAATTGATAAAGATTGAACTTACCAGCACCAACGTCACCATATAGCATATGATTGCCCGAGTGGAGAAATATCTTGGAAAATGAGTTAACATAAGCAAATCTATTTACGCAAAAGAAAAACAAGTAAAAGTCGTTTATCCAAATACCAAACGTTTCAATTTGATCAATCGGATCATATTATTCCGACCAATAACCTTAATTAGCCACACATTTCTCCTATTTTCATTCCATGTCCCCATAAAATGATGGTCACAATAAGTTTTTTCGGTTAGAAAAATTTCGCCAGTTGTTTGTCGAGGGCAGAAATACTCTGTTGGGAAAACATGTAAATCTTTATATACATGATAATTTCCATCCTGAACGAAGCCATTTTCACGCATAATATCAGAGATACGAACAGTGTTCGTCATCAAATCATAAGAACCATCTGGTTTCAAAAAGTGTGTACCTTTATAGGAATCCAATTGCTCTTTGACCCATTCACCCTGTGGGGCACTTGCCATGAGCCCAGTTACTGGCGGTTGTGTCTTGCTACCTTCATACCCCGTAAAAGCCGACAAATGCAGTAAATCATTCAAAGGTTTCAAAATCTCCACGTCAGTATCCATGTATACTCCACCTTCCGTAAACAAAGCCCAAAGACGCACATAATCCGTCACAAAGGCATACTTTCGAGCCTCATAAGCTTCTTTAGTATAAGGCACGCTATTGACATCAAAGTTGTCTTCGTTCCATAATTTGTATTCATAATCCGGCATAAATTTGTGCCATGAAGCGATACACTTCTGCGCCAGTTCAGGCATCTCGCCTCGTCCAAACCAGCAGTAATGTATAATTTTGGGTATCATTCGCTGCCCTATTATTTGAAGTTATACTGATACTCTGGATCCTTCTTCATTGTTTCCCGGCTTTCCGGGTAGTTCTCAACAAACCATGTCAGAAATGCCGTGACATCAATTTTTTCAGAAAGCATCCTTTGTCTCCTATCCTGAAATACTTGATGAAGATCGGGCATGGCAAGCAATTCATCAATCTTCTCATATAGTCGTTGAGGCTGAGAAGATGGGATGCCGTATGTCAATTCGTATTTGTGTTCCAATTCTTCCAACACTCCAATCCTCCCAGCGAAGTCATTAAACCTAAAACTCGGGGTTCCAAGCATAGCCGCTTCAACCGCCATACTCTGGCTGTCACCAATATACATCTTAGCGAAAGCCAACACATGATGAATATCTAAGGGATTGATATTAAGACGATATTTCTCAAACTGAGGTTCCAACTCTCGTTCGGATGTAATATAAACCTCGCCATGCTTCCCCAATAAATCAATCAAGCCCTGCGCTTTCTCTGTATTGAATCCATTGATTCCCGTGTCATGATGTGCATTAAGACTAGCAAAACGAACCAGGAAAAAAGGCTTTCCCATACCAATTCCATATTGGCTAAGCACTTCAGCATAAGGGGTAAATCTATTGGGATGCAAGTATGCCAGTTTCATGAAGCCAGCATAATGCACGGTCTTCTTTTCCAAACTACCACAACGACAGGTGACAGGCGACAACCGCACTTGAAGAAACGGCTTGATTATGCGCACAAACAAAGGTATTGTTGCCGCGTCATCCTCTCCCGCACAAATCGCAGGCTTTCTTAAAAGCCAACCAACATGTGCAATTTCCACCGTAGAGCCTGTCAATATATCAATCTTATGCTTTAAGCAAAAACACAGAACCCTCCAATCTCTAATTATTGTATCCCACAACATGCCCAACTTCGAGCCTCTATGAACCCTTTCATTGATGTTGTAATAAGGTATCCCGGATTTGATTAACAAATCCTCTAGAATGTCTTTTGTCTTAATTAAAACAAAAACCTCATGGCCATCCTTTTTCCAGTTTTCTATCGAATAATGATAGAAATGGAAATGCGCAGGATGACTCAACTGAACAAGTATTTTCATCTATATCAATATCTTTTTATAAATAATATCGGTGACATCAAGACATACATTATGGCAGGTAGAGGATCTCTCAGACTCCACACGGCACTCACCTTCTTGCGTCGATACGATCTCATCGCCTCCATAAAACTCACTTGTCCCCGAAAAACTCCTTTAAGTATTACTGCAAAATCAGTAAGTCTCTCTACCCAAGCTATTGTCTTGGCTTTTTCTTGTCGTTGAGGCAGCATACCCACATTGAGCCAATCAATCCAATCACCAATGAACGAGAAACCATTTCCATTGGTAATGGCATGCCATTTCCATGCACGCGTGTTTATTTCCAAAAACTTGTACTCGCCTTTTTCGTACATAAACTCTGCTTCTCCCATACCTGTATAATTGGTAATTTTTACAATACGCCTTGAAAGTTCTTCTATCTCAGGTACATCAACTGTCACGGCGAAGGTCGTGGAGTTGCCAAAATCCATAGGATTCTGACGTATCCTGTTCACAACAATGGATGATTTTACTTCTCCATCCACGGCAAAGAAGCCAAATGAATACAGGTTTTGGGGCCCTCCAGCAAGATACTCTTGAATAATCATGCCACTAATCGGATAATCACCAGCATCAATTTCCTTCGTTTTTGACATTAAACCTTCCTTATTCTCACACAAGAAAGCTTTCTTGCCGAACTTCTTATGGAAATTGTACATCACAGCAGGCTTGATGACAACCGGGAAATCCAATTGTTCAGCCATTGCCTCCACATCATCAAGATTCTGCGGATAACGACTCCAAGGATGAGGAATATCGTTCTCTTCTGCAAAACGATAAGTGCGGGTCTTATCAGCAAAGAGTTTCACTGCTGATAAATCCGGCAAGGCTATAGTGAAAAGCTCATTTAATGAATCATAGTTTCTAACAATATAGTCGATATATTCATCACTAGTTGGGAAAAGCATTGTGTCCTTGCCTTGACACTTTTTGAGGCATAGTTCAAGTTCATCCTCGTTCTTACAAATATATGTCTTATCAACACATTTTGAAAAACGAGCTACCGAGAAGCCATCTGGCACTATCAAGGAAACCTGTACTCGCTTCTGTTTGGCTTGACGAGCAAGACCAAGAGCTTGAATATGACCACCTAATATGCAAAGGGATTTGACCATTTACTATAAACAAGCAAACTCAACCTTTGAATTTCACAATCTCCTTCCGAAAAACAGAGGCGATTATTTTATAAATAATCGATGTCTTATAATCCGAGTGTCTCTTCCCCTCCCTTGCCATAATCTCGTCAAAGGTCTTTCTATCCAGCTGCAACTTCTCAAGCACAATATTCAAATCCCGCTCCATAGTGGCAGAATCAAACAATGGTTTCTGCAACTCCTTCAAAGCCTCGTCTCTCGTCATTTGTCCTGAAACAATCATACTGGAGAAATGGGAATGGCGCTTGTCGTTGTGGAACTTCAGCGGCAACCAATAGAGCTGGATGATCTTGGTCAGCTTGTTTTCGCAATGCTTCATCTCGTAGTACTGGAAGCCACAGAAATCCTTCAGTTCTTGAATGGCTCTCTCCCTATTGTAGTCGATGTAATTCAGCGGCCGCTTGCTGTTGATACCACGGAGGTATCTGTCCAACACACGCTGATAATTAGTCAAGAAAGGGAGTTTGTCCATGGGTTTTGTCCCAAACTTGCGATGGATATCTCTCATGTGCCTCATATCATAGACATTTACCGACTCAGTATGCTTCAAAACACTCTCCAATGCAAAATTGCCTCCTGAAAGGAAGGTCTTGATATGATACTGTTTAGCATACTGATACAAACAGGCGAAAAGGATGTTGTCTTGTGGCATGGCCACATTCGGGACTTCCGCAAGAATAAAAGCTCTTGTCAAGTCATTGAACTGCTCGGCATCGGGTGCGATGGTCACCATGTCGATATGGCAAGCCTCACAAAGCTTCTTGATGTTCTCCTGCGCCACAGGCTCATCGAAACCGTCGTCAATGTGAACCCCTAGGATCCGCAATCCCCATTGATGTCCAAGCATGGCCAGATAAGAAGAGTCAAGACCTCCTGAGATACCCATCATGCAGTCATACTTTTTCCCTTCGCCTTCTTTTTTCAGCTGTTTAACTAGGGCATCAATTTTTTCCTTCCCTTTTTCTCCAGGAAAATAGACCAATTCCTTGTTCTCAAGTGCAGTCTTGCAATAGCTGCAGACACCATTCTCGTCAAATTGAATCGTCGGATCATGGTCATTATCCATGACACAACGGCTACACATTCTAGTGTTTTCCATAGTTTTGTATTATAGTATGATACTTATTCAAAACCGTTTTGGCAATCAGCTCCAAATCATATTTGTTGGATGCCTGCCCTAATTCAAGAGGCTCGTTCAGCACCTCTTTTACGGCAGCTGCCAATTGCATCTCGTCGGCCTCACAAACCCTGCAGTTTTGTAGGCCTTCCGTCTGCTCCCTGACATCGCCCACCTCCACTGAAACGACACGCTGGCCACAAGCAATGGCTTCCTTGATGATTTGCGGCGAGCCTTCGGTGAATGAAGTCATCAAAAGCAGTTCTGCCCCGTTAATGAGTTGTGCAACCTCTTCCCTGCTTCTGTTCTTAATCTCCCTCAATTCCAAATCGGGGAAATGAGTTGCTACAGTCTTGGCCAAGGTTGGATTCTTAATGCCATTCCCGAAATCCGAGGCGAACAAGATGTAGTCCTTGTCGATTCCCAACCGCTTCTTGCATTCTTCTTTGTCCCTGGGATGAAATATGCTACGATCCACGCCGCAAGGGATGACGGATTTATGTTTTCCTTTGATTGGCAACTTCTGCATCAGCATCTTCGACACGAAGAAAGACTCTGCCGACAACAATGAGGCGAATGACGCCAGCGGTCTCATCTTGAGCGAATTGACATCCGAGCCGTGGAAGGTGGTGATCACTGGCACTCTACGTTGCAACACCGCCATAGCGCCCACATGTCCGCAATGCGCATGGACAATGTCTGGTTGGTATTCTTTTATCACCCTTTTCAATTGCTTCAAGGATGCAAGATATCCCTTCATGCCCTTCCCCACAACGGGAAAGACCTGGTAATCCACAGAAGCATCAAGCCTCTTAATCGACTCTATCTGCTCATAAACGAACACCTGTGTGCGTTCGAATGTGTATCCTGGGGCGTTACCGCTGACACAAACCAATATTCTCATAAGAACCGTAACTTGTCCATGGTTCATGACGTTATTTCACACACGGTTGTTACCTAAAACAACCTTTCACATGTAGCAAGAAACAAAGTAACCGAGGTGACACATTACTTATCTTTATTTTCCGTGCAGCAGCCGAAGTACTCTGATAACATGACATCGGGAATATCTTTTTTGCTTTCAATTGGCTCATATAATCTCGCCGCTTCAAATAATAATTGTCACAAATATAACCAATGATAGATATGGCTGTTTGCGCAATCATCCCCTCATACCAACGCATGTCACCTGCTTGTTTCATTTGCTCTTTCAACGAATCAATCAATAACAGTTTATCCTCTAACACTTTCCTTTTCTTCGATTCATCAACACTTTGCGTTATGGAACCTTCACGCATCAAGTAATTATATGCCATCAAATCAGTTGAAGTCACCCTAGAAGCTTTCGATAATAATCGAGGTGTCCATTCCGTGTCCTCAAAATATATGCCCTCCTTGAAGCGGCAACTATCAAGAAGTTCCCGCCTGATGACAAATTGCCATGCATAGCAGCCATACCCCAACCTCTCTGTTAAAAAGGACGGTCCATCGCACAATTGATCGCGATAATCCACAAAAGGCTTGCTAATCCTATTTGGTTCAAACACTTCGTATTTCTCGTTGACATTTTGATAATTGAAGCGCAGAATATCTAAACAGTCCGTTTCCATCTTCGTCACTATAGTTTGCAAGACATTGGACTCCAGATAATCGTCCGAATCTACAAACTGAAGGTATTTTCCACAGGCTGCATCAATGCCACTATTACGCGCTGCGCTTAAACCTCCGTTCACACGATGCAAAACCTTGACATTAGCAAAACGAGAAGCATAATCGTCACAAATCTCTCCACAATGATCAGGAGAGCCATCATCCACAAGGATGATTTCATATTCTTCAGAACGCAAGTCCTGATGAAGTAAACTCTCCACACACTTTGAGAGATATTGTTCAACGTTATATATAGGAACAACTATGCTCAGCTTCAGCCCCATACCTGTTGGTTTTTCTTCTTTTGTTGTCTTTTTTCCAATTTGAAAAGGAACCGTTCTATACACCACACCAACTTGTATGCCCACGGATGGCGGCGGACACGCCTCATCAAATAGATGCCATCAGAATAATCCTCATAATCACGCAGATATGCAGAAGGAACCAATTCCTCCAGCACCGCTTGCCGTTCTTTGATAATCTTTTTTCTATTATCTGCATTCTCACTAATACCCGTCATATCAAATAAGGTAACATCCAAATCGACATATTGCGGTTTTTCTCCACCTAAAATGATGGCTTGCAGATACCATTTCCAGTCAGAGACAATTTTTAAAGACTCATCATAATAGCCGTATTTTTCAAACAGGTTGCGACGGATATACGCCGGGTCGTGATTCAAAGTACCAGTAAACATCCCCAACATGGTAATTTCTTGTCCGGCAAAACATTTGTCAACCATTTTGCTCCCATCAGGAAAACACTTCACCATATTACCATAAAGGATGGTTGGAGAACCCGCCTTTTCAAGAGCAGCGAGCATCTTTTCCGTCACATCAGACGTGGCAAGGCAGTCCGCCGAGTTAAGGATTTGGATATAATCTCCCGAAGCCATACGCAGTCCCTTGTTCATGGCGTTATAAATACCCGCATCTGGCTCCGAAACCCATTTCAAATGGGTAAATTGGGACTCATAATTTTTGATCACCTCAATACTTCCATCAGTAGAGGCCCCGTCAATAACAATGTACTCAAACTCCATGAAAGTTTGGGAAGCCACGCTACGCATAGTCTTCTCAAGGCCAGCGGCGTTGTTCCGATTAATGGTAATGATTGTGAGTTTTAAATTTGCAACCATTTTCGCAACCTTTTCTTTATCATCCTCTTATAAGTCTTTAGCCTAAACCATTTTTTCATCGGATGACGTATTTCACCCTCATAAAAATGTATTTCATCCTCATAATACTTGACGCGTTCCTCAAACACATGCTTGTATGAAGATGGATAGATAGATGAGAAACCCTCCAAAATACGTTTCAATTGGCTATCAATCAAAACAATATTACCATATTGAATAGAAGTGTTTGTTCCATGATGCCTATATACAGCCATTACATCTGGCATATAATAATAAGGGCCGTGCATCACGGCTGAAAGGTTCACTACATAATCATCGTTCATCACCTCTGAATACCATTCGGGAAACGAAATCAACTCCCGACGCATCACCACAGAATGAATAGGCAAAAACCATCGTTTCGAAATGACATCTTCAGCATTCACTTCCGAAGGAAAATCTATGGGTAGAAACAATGACTTTTGCCCAGAAGCCTCATAGACATTCATCACATTATGAAAGCACGCCACATATTCGGGATGTTCTTCCAAGAACTCAACTTGTTTTTGCAATTTGTAACGGTCCGTATAATAGTCATCCCCATCCAAACAAGTGATGTATTTCGCATTACTTGCCTCAATAACCCTCTTTAAATTGTTTGGACCTCCAACATTCACATCACCCAATATCAGCCTAATACTATCTGGATATCTACTTTGATACTCCAACAGCACTTCCCTAGTCCCATCCTTTGAGCAATCGTCGCTGACCACAATCTCAAACCGGAATGATGTTTTTTGTTTCAACACACTCTCCAAAGCTTCAGAAATAAAGCCTTTCTGATTGAAGGAGCGAACGCAAACAGACAATAATAAATCAGGCATACACTTTCCCTTTCAATGCAAACTCATCACGACGAAGAAACCGCCTTCCAAACCAATTCTTCAATTTACTCCATCTTGACCGAGGTTCCAAAATTGAAAAGGAATACCATGCATTGATGATACGCTTATCTTCATATAACACATCTAGCAACCTAATGTCCTTTTTGTCGGCCAAGCGTTCAAAACACCATTGCGTGGACCCCTTAGCATTAGTAGCTTCACTATCCCATCCGATGTGGTTGATATAAGATACAATCGGGCAAATGGATACGGCATGATTGACAAAATGAGCAAAACCGAAACGAACAGACCACACATTTTGCTTGCTTTGTTGTTGACGAAGCAACGCATCATACTGTCCATGCTCAATTCTACGAAAAGCCTCTATCATCTCGGGGTGTTGCTGGACCTCTCTGAACAAATCGACATTCCAGTCCACCTGCTCCCAACGATCTTTCCATGTCGCCCATCCTGTTGGGTGATGCGTCAACGATACATACACATCGTATGGATAATCCTTAGGGTAAAACCTCTCAGGGTGTGGACGAGAAAGGCTTGATACGGAAAACACGCTTTTTCGTTTCTCATAGTAGTTAAGGCATTGGTTCATATAGTCCAAGAAATATGGAGAGGTTTGCAGATCGTCCTCCAAAACTATCACTTTACCATACTGTTGAATCACCTCCGTAACGCCTGAAATAATAGATGTGCCAAGACCAAGGTTCTCTTCTCTTTCCACAAAATGGACTTCTTTGAACCTAGGAACAACCGCCATTTCATGCGCGACATTTCTCGCCGCTGCAATCCTGTCTGCTTGTTCTTTGGAAGCACCAGCCTTTATGCCATCACAATAAACGTACAATATTGATTTGTCTGCCAATTCATTTTGAGAAAGCCAAGTCAAGGTCTTACGCAAATGCTCCGGACGATTGTAGGCAAACACTATAATTGGAGCCAAAACAGCTTGCTCGTTATAACTACTCATAATTGTAAAAACGGTTGATTATGACACCAACAACTTAAGCTTTTGTTTAATAATTCTATAGTAGACCAAACATATAACCGAAGGGATTTGGCACACATAAATATAAAGATGAAAACTATGTTGTTTCACCTTTAGCTTAGTATATGCATTATAATTCCATAACAAAATGTCAACCAAATTCAACTTTAATTCTTGGTCTCGTTTGTTTTGCAAGTATAGTTCCAGTATACTTTCCCTAACCGTGATCAGATTCTGTTCGCTAGACATTGATGAATGGAGCCCTCCACCATGGATACGATAAACCGCACCATTAAAATCCAAATATCGGCCTAATCCCACATGCAACAAATGATATATTTCATGAGTATCTCTATAATACTTATAATGTTCAGCCCATTTCAAACTATACATGGACTTTCGAAACATCATTGTCAAAGGTTTTCCTCCATAAGATGACGAATGTAAAACCATCGTGAAATTGACATCCATATCACCTCCGTCAACAGAAGAGCCAGATGTATATTTAGATGATGATAAAGTCTTAGTTCCCTCTGCAAGAATAGAATAATCATGAAAGCAAACACTATACTCCGGATGCGCCTCCATAAAGTCAACCTGTTTCTGCAATTTCAACGGATCTGTCCAATAGTCATCGCCTTCGCAATATGCAATGTATTTACCTCGAGCACGATTGTAATTGAGGAAGTCTACATTCACGCCCTGGGAGTATTGGTTTTGATCTTCATAGATCGGGAATATCAACTCGGGGCAATTATCGACAAACTCTCTAATGATGTCATCCGTACCATCCGTAGAAGCGTCATCATGGATGAGGATTTCTATTGGAAAGGTGGTCTTCTGCGACAAAAATCCTTCCAAACACTGACGAATAAATGGAGAATGATTATAAGTAACGCAACAAATACTTACTAAAGGTTGCATCATACTAAAGTGTATTCATCAAGTAGTTTTTTCGTCCCCTCTTTCCCATTATGCATCAACACGTCAATAATGGAAAGTTTGGGGTCACACTCATACCCATATTGAGGATAAGTTATTTCGTTCGTTTGTACGAAATTCAAAGAAATCCCATATTCCGAAAACTCATCTTTACTATACAATTCTCTCCCTCCAATTGCATTAACAAAAAAATCACAGCCCTCGCAACGGCATATCTCCAACACTCTAGCTACTTTTTTTATGGGTTTTGTTTTCTCCATGTACGGGAAAGACGCGTAACCATTTTCTATTGTATTGAGCCTATCCTCCAACTCAAGATATCGTGTATTATCCGACTCAATCTCCGTAGTGATATCCAAATACGCAGCAATTCCTTTTATCGTCAATGAATTTAAATCAGCCAACCTGTCGGCCTCAACACTTAATAACTCTTCCATAAGCGGGTAAACCTCATCAAAGCATTCAGACTTTTTGTAGCCGAAATATATCGTGTTCAACAAATCTTTACGCCAATGCTTTGTATTATCAATCATTGTTTCAGATATAAGAGCATTAGAACTTTTATGAACCAAAGGAACGAGGATATAACACGTCCTGCCATCCTTCAACCTAACACGATTCCTGTTCATCCAAGCCTCTTTGATAAAAGTCAGATTACTATATAGGATATATTTATCCACCGCCTTAATGGCTTGGAAATACCCAATATATGGCATAAAATAAGGTTGCATTATTGCTAGTTTCATAGTCCCTTGAGAATTGAAACGATTAACTCCACTTCTTTTTCTTGTAAAGCATGATGTATCGGTAAACAAATCACCGAACTAGCCATTCTGTTCGCCTCAGGAAGATTCTCTTTTGATGCCGAAGCGTAATTCCTATACGGTTCAAAATCAGTAATCAGTGGATAAAAGTAGCGGCGACCATACACACCTGCTGATTTCAGTTTATCATAAAGTGCATCTCTAGTCATTCCAAGCCTTTCATCATCCACGAAGATTGGGAAATAACTATAGTTGAGTTTTGTTTTACCACTTTCAAAAGACTCAACAATCGGTTGATACAAATGAATTCCTTCAATATTCTTCAAGGCTTCCACATATAGTTTCGCTACTTCCTTGCGACAAGCAATGGCCTCATCCACATGTTTCAAGTTGAGTAAGCCGTATGCTGCACGCACTTCGTCCATCTTGCTGTTGATACCTGGAGCCACCACCGTCACCTCATCCTCGAAACCGAAATTCCTCAAATAATCAATTTTCTGCTTCATCTCGGCGGAATGGCAAATCAAGGCACCTCCTTCAACGGTATTGTATGTTTTGGTGGCATGGAAACTCAAAGTAGAGACATCACCTTCCAACAAAATGGACCTTCCGTCCCTCTGGATTCCAAAAGCATGAGCCGCATCATAGATTATTCTCAATCCATGTTTGTCTGCAATTTGTTGAATATGTTCTGTATCGCATGGTGTGCCATACACATGCACAGGCATGATGGCTTTTGTTCTAGGAGTAATGGCTGCCTCTATTTTTTTTGCATCCAAACATCCCGTAACAGGATCAATGTCCACAAAAACAGGATGAAGCCCATTCCACCAGATGGCATGTGAGGTTGCCACAAAAGAGTAAGGGGTGGTAATCACCTCACCTTCACGAACGCCCAAAGCCTGCAATGCCGTGACAAGCGGTAAAGTGCCATTGGTGAACAATGAAATATACTCTACGCCAAGATACTCAGCCAATGCCTTTTCCAATTGTTCATGGAATTGCCCGTTGTTGGTAACCCAATGACTATCCCAAATCTTTTCCAAATATGGGACAAACTCTTCCAAAGGTGGAAGTAAAGGAGAAGTAACCGTGACAATCTTGTTTCCCATAATTTCTATCTTTCGTCTCCAGTCAGCTTGCGGCAAAGTTTTTGCATAAAGGCTGGCGCATAATGCATCCAGTTACGACGGACATCTCGCCAACAATTACGCTTGAACTGAAGCCACTCCTTATGATACTTTCCTTGTTGAAACTCGTCATAAATTTTCGCATCATGCAGCATCGTGAGGTGTTGTCTCCACCGACTTCGTCCCGCCCAGATACCACTCGCTTTTACTCGATACACGGAAGTACTTTCTTTCAAAACCCCTATCGGCCCATATTGTGCCATCATCACTCCAAGCATCCAATCGGCAATTGGAATATCATACAATTTTTGAGGCAACTGTTTTAAAAATGACGACCGAAAAACACATGCCGACAGATTGCCAAGTTGATTCCCTTTTTCAATTTGCTCTTTGACATCAACAAAACGGAAACATTGCGAATATCCCCAATTCTTTTTGTCAAATTCTCCGTCATGCTCATTCAAATAGGTTATGGCGTTCATTGACATAGAGCAATTCTTATGTTCCTCCAAAAACGTCACATGTTGCTGCAAATGACGAGGTGAACTCCAATAGTCATCCCCTTCCAAAACCGCCACATAGTCAGCATTCACTGCCGAGAAACTACGTCTATAATTTTTACTTATACCCAAATTGGATTCTATCGGAAGAAAAGTCATTGGGTAAGGAGATTGTTGCTCCATGTCGCGAATAACATCTAATGTCTTATCTGTAGAAGCATCATCAGATATGATGACACGAACTTTTATCCCCTCTGCCACTATCTGCTGAAATATACTATTAAGAGCCTGGCTAATATATTGCTCTTGGTTGTAACATAACAATATGATGTCAATAGATATCATTTGATACTTTTAAGCCATTTTCCCCGTATAATGGAAAACTTTGAAGGAATGTTTTCACAATATACATTGACGTGAGATGAAGGATCCGGTACTATCTCAAAAGTCAAAGACGAGTGATCTGGATCCGCATAGTCTTTCACTTTCGCCTCAGCAATATCGAAGACGATGCGATATTCACCGTTGCTGAAAGTGCTGGCTGGTATCTGAAAATGGAATTCATATTCACCAACATCCAAAGTCTTGCGGCCATCCACGTCATTATAATCAGCACGAGCTAACATCTGTTGAAATACACTTACTATATTAAAACCTATAACCATCTCGTTAACATGCACATTAACACGAACTGAAAACTTAACATCCAAGGGCACATCAGCATAACATGCCTCACCAAATGCTGGTGTAACCTTGGCCCAAAGCAAATTCAGTTTATCTTTGGGATTAGGAGCAGGATTAACATATTCTGCTTGAACCACATTGTCAGCCAGATAATTATGTATTGTATTGGCAATATCACCTCTGTATTTAACCATGCCGTTCTCTAACAAAACTCCATGCTTGCATAGACGTTGGACACTTGCCATATTATGACTAACGAACAATACCGTCCGACCTTCTCCCTTACTCACATCCTGCATTTTACCAATAGCCTTCTTCTGGAATTCTGCATCACCAACAGCGAGAACCTCGTCTACCACAAGAATCTCCGGATCTAGGTGAGCGGCTACCGCAAAACCGAGACGGACCATCATACCGCTGGAATAGCGTTTCACTGGCGTATCAATATAACGCTCACAACCGCTGAACTCCACGATCTCATCCAATTTACGGGTAATTTCGGCTTTGGTCATTCCCAAAATAGCCCCGTTCATATAGATGTTCTCGCGGCCCGTCATTTCAGAATGGAATCCCGTGCCCACTTCAAGCAAAGAGCCAATACGTCCTTTGGCCTTAATGATTCCTGTAGTTGGACCTGTAACACGAGACAGCAACTTCAGCAATGTGCTTTTACCTGCTCCGTTCTTCCCTATAATACCTACCACATCGCCTTGTTCCACTTTGAAGTCGATGTCCTTCAAAGCCCAAACATACTCGCTATCGGCACTTTTGGAACGATCATTCACGGTGCCCACTTTCATGAAAGGGTCTTCTTTTCCGCGGATGTTCATCTGCCACCACCGCTTGAGGTCATTGCTCAATGTTCCACTGGACACCAAGCCTAAGCGGTACAATTTGCTGATATTATTGAATTCTATTGCTGTTGGCATAATCCTATTGTATCAATATAGTTTCTTTAATATCTTGTCCATCAGACGGACGATTTTATTGTCTTTTTTCAACGCAGTTTGCCGCAAATACGCATGAACCCATTTATCAAGTATACGTTGAGGGTCTTCCAAGTCGTATGCTTTGAGAAACACTTCATCCCAAATGTCTAATTTCCGCAAATCCTTCATCGTATAACGAGGAATACGCTCAACAATATAGTCATCCATATAACACTTTGCGACTTCTGTGTCCACCAAACCCAACAAATCGAAGCCTTGCTCCCCTTTGTGATACAGAAAGTCCTCTGGCAATGGCAACACCTGCTCTCCTTTTTTCGTTTGAGTATAACCCCTAAACAAAGCGACAGGATGCCATTGGTTCAATGTCCAGTCTACAAACTGATAGAAACGACGTTTAGAAGCCACACGATGCTGATTGAGATAGGCCAAATGCAGCACCCGGAAATCATCCACATAATACATCTGTTTTTCCTCTTTGGGATAAGGGATCCGCATGGAATGCATATTGCGCACATAGTTGCCATGAGGTTCCTTGCCGTCATCATGGAAAAGCCAAGGATAATATGTGGTCGGTGACAACCAATATTCCTTCTGGTTCGGACAAATCTCAGCCCACTTGAACCAAAACACATCGCCTGGCTTGGAGTTCATGATATGCTTCCAATCCTCGGTTTCAAACGTATCTGCCGCCAAAATCTCGTCGGCATCCAAGCCCCACAACAAGGTGTCTCGACCTGCGGCCACCTCTCTTGCCTTGGCAACCAACATGGATTGCCGTTCTGCTTCGTTGAACTCCGGATTATTGTTATCAATAAGAATTACCTTAGAAAATTCTTTGGCAATTTCGCGACTCCCATCGGTCGACATCTGGTCAGCAATAATGATATAATCCGCCCATAGGGATGTCGCCTCCAAAAAGGCCCGCAACACCCATGCTTCATTGCGGACGGGTGTCATGACGACATGGATAGGTCTATTCATAGTTATTCTATTCACTTATTCAAATCATGCTTTACTCTGAGAAACAACATGCTTTATAATACGATGCCATTGATAATCCATCTCCGAAAGGGTATAATTATGATTCAAAAAACCTTTGAATCCACTTCTCTCCCATCTCATTTTCCTTGCAATTTTCAAATTGCCATCTATTAGATTTACAATTTCATAAAAAACACGGCTATTCCTTCGTTTCAATGATTGTTTCAATACAACCTCCAACATTCTCACCGTCATTTCAACTGCCTTGTCATAGTATTGTTCCTCTTTATCCGAAAAAAAATCCAAAATACTCAACTTGTTTTGCAGGTTTTCATAAGTATTCTGCATCGCTTTGTTTTTATCAGAGGCTTCATGCATAATCGAATTTAAATTGGTCATGTCATAATGATAAGTAAGCTCGTCGCACGAGACCACTTTATCGGCAAAATAAGTCAACAGGCACACCATTCGCACGTCTTCAGCCATATTGAAACCTTCGAGCCAACGAATATCATTCTCATCAAACAGAGATTTTCTAATGATACAACCTGTTAAAGGCATATAATTTCCATTTAAATTCAATAGTATCCTTTGATTCTTGTCAACATTAGGGTAGTGTATTTCTACGACACTATCTAGACTATGTTTGCATCGGCTCCCCAAAACCATATCTGCATCCGATTCTCTTTGCTTCATAAACAAATTCCGTATTGCATGACTTTCTAACCAATCATCTGAATCAACAAAACAAACACATTCTCCTGATGCATTGTCCAAACACGTATTTCTAGTCGCTGCAAGACCACGATTTTTTTCATGGTGGATAATTTTCACACATTGTTCTCTTTGGGGATATTCCTTCAATACTGACTTCAGCACATCAATACTTCGGTCAGGTGTGCAATCATCAACGAAAACATACTCCAAATCCGAATATGTCTGCTCAAAGAGGCTACGACTGCACCTCTCAATGAAAGTCTCAACACCATAAATCGGCACCAAAATACTTATTGTACACATAAAAAAACTTGTGCAATTAAAAAATCAACACCACAAAACCATATAATTCATAGTCGAAACACTATTTTACGAAACAGGTTTTTTGTCTTATATAAACGGCATCCCCATTTTTCTCCAAATAACTTCTTTAATTTTTCCAATAGCTCATCATCCTTTTTCCAAGAACCTGCAAAGTGATGGATCGTATAAGTATTGTCCGTCAAATATATTTTACCATCAACATATGATTTCGGACAAAAATAATCCTTGGGAAAGATCGCCAATTCATCATTAACTATTTGAAATTTACCATTAGGAATTAACCCATGCGTCAATGCATGCTCAGTAATGATTTGAACGTTTGGTTTGGTATTAAATGCTCCATTCGGCATAATGAATGATAAATCCGCATAATGATCAAGTTCACGTTTTGCCCATGGGTTCCCTTTTTCTGCGCCCATGATACCCGTAGGAATCGCATCATCCACCTCGAAACCGGAAAAAGCTGGATATTTCAGAAACTCATCCAAAGGACGAAGAACTTCCACATCTGTATCCATGTAAATTCCTCCATAATTATAAAGCGCATAAAGCCTGACTACGTCTGTAACAAATGCAAATTTTTTATTCCGATATGCTTCCTTAACGAATTTGTTCGAATCAATGTCAAAATTGTCTTCATTCCACAGGCACAATTCATATTCAGGCAGATATTTCTTCCAACTATCAATACAACGCAAAGCCAAGTCTGGCATTTGTCCGCGTCCAAACCAACAATAGTGAATTATTTTAGGAATCATAGACTATAAATTATCCTTAAGGTATTGAATTATTCTATTAGACGCCCTACCATCCCCATAGGGATTGATTGCCTCACTCATACGTTGATACAACTCAGGCTGTTCCATTAGGACGATAAAACTTTGTTCTATCATCTTTGGATCCGTTCCAACCAGTATCACCGTCCCCGCCGAAACAGCTTCTGGACGCTCCGTAGTATCTCTCATTACAAGAACAGGCTTCCCCAATCCAGGAGCTTCTTCTTGAATTCCTCCAGAATCAGTTAAAATCAGATAACTTTGCTCCATTAAATATACGAAAGGCAAATACAGAAGCGGTTCTATAAGAAAAACATTCTTCATCATCCTATCGCCCAATATACCAAAGACAGGCTTGCGAACATTGGGATTTAAATGGACAGGATAAACAAAATCGACATCTGGGTATCGTTCCGCTAAAGATTTAATAGCATGACAAATATTCTTGAAACCCTCGCCAAAGTTTTCTCTTCTATGTCCAGTAATAAGAACCAATCGGCGATTCCCCATAAGCCTATTTGCATCATAACCAACGGCTGAAATATCTTGTTGAATAGCAGTTCGCACAATTTCATCGTCAGCCAACCGTTTTGTCACAATCTGCAAGGCATCTATCACTGTATTACCAGTAACAACAATGTGTTTCGGGTCCAAATTCTCTTTAATCAAGTTCTCTTTCGCCAATTGTGTTGGCGCAAAATGGTATGTGGCCATCCTGCCCGTCAGTTGTCTGTTCATCTCCTCCGGCCATGGGCTATAGATATTATGGGTCCGCAATCCTGCTTCAACATGTCCGACCGGAATTTGTTGATAAAAAGCAGCCAAAGCCGCTGCCGTTGAAGTAGTAGTATCTCCATGAACGAGAACCACATCAGGTTGTACTTCTCTCAGCACGTCACGCAGCCCAATAAGAACACGACTTGTTACATCATACAAGTCTTGACCCTGTTTCATGATATCCAAATCATAGTCTGGCTGAATACCAAAAACACCTAACACTTGGTCAAGCATTTCACGATGTTGCCCTGTCACACACACCAAAGTTCGGAACAAATCTGGCATTTGCTGCAGTGACTTCACTAAAGGAGCCATTTTTATTGCCTCCGGGCGCGTGCCAAACACCAATAATACTGTTTTCATTTATAGCATTAAGTTTTATTTCAAAAAGAATGTTTCAAATCGTTCACAACTCCTATCGTCTCCAATATTACCATAAATATAGTCTTTTACCCTAGCCCTTTGCATAGCATAATTATCGATGCCTTCTTTCATCTCGGATAAAAAATCATAGTACTGTTGCTTGTCGTATATATGACTCCCCGGCATCACATCAAGGACATTATCCCATACAAAGCCTCGATCTGCCATATACGAATTCATATCATCCAAAATATAGCCTATCGGTTTGTCCAACAAAAGATAATCAAAACCGACAGAGGAATAATCTGTAATTAAAGCATCCGTTTTCCCAATCATTTCGTAAAGTTGAATCCCCTGTTTCATTAAATCTCCATCCGTTACAAAAATAATATTGGAATATGTTTTGCTAAATACTGGTTTATCTGCCTGTAAATGATGTATCTTAACAATAATCTCCACACCGATTCCCAAAAGGAATTTGTTCAAGTCCTTTACATCGTCCTCCTTCGCCATCAAAGGCAGACCAGTTTCTGTGTCACAACTTTGTTCCGACAAAGAATCCTGCACTGATTTTCTAAAAGTAGGCATCCACAATAAGACTTTTTCATTATGCCCAGTAGCAAAGGGATTGTTACTTCCCCTAGAACTATTTCTGAGCAATAAATCGTTTCTCGGAAAACCCAAAGGAATAATCTTCTTCTCATCACATTGAAGAAATCTGCTTTGAGGCCTTATCGTATTCTCGCCTATCATTAAAGTATAATCAAACCCCACTGTGCCACTACCTTTTCCCGCCTTTACAGAGCATGAATGTCCAGTATAAATCAGAACTTGATCACCATGCTTCACAAATTCAGGCATAGTACAATGAGTATAAATATTATATTTGGCGCGTGAATAATACCAATATGCCTTCAATCTAAGCCCACTACCATACCGAGAAACAAATACCGTGTCCTCATTTTGGTTGTAAAATTTTGGATTAACAACAATCCAGACAAACCTATACTTTTGTGTTCCTTTCAGATACTGATACAAAGCCCACGCATTGTCACAAAAATCTGGTTGGCTCTCAAAAATTATCAGTTTATAATCTATCGGAAATAACCTAAATATTGAATATTCAATTCTACGCAACGGCATGCAAATCAGATTTCTAATGATATGAAAAGATCCGCGTATCCCGTGTTTCTGAATTTTAGAAATTATACTAATCATGCCTACTAGTTTTACTAGATTTTGCAGTTACTAAAATAAGCTCATAAATAATCTTAACAGCATCACCATCCAATTCTACTGGATTATTCTTAAGACGCACCAGATTAACTGACTTTGACAACATCGTCAAATCTTTTTCACTCTTCCTGTCGACAGTCCTCATCAGTCCAAGTTCATCTAGCATCATAGTAAACCTATTAACTGCACCATTTACAGTATTACACCCCATCTCAGATGCAATAGATATGAACAATTCGTTTAAATACTCAAAACCACGAACATCAACACATTTATTCTGATGTTTCAACATATATTGCCAAACATGTGGCAGACACACTGCCACAGCATGCCCATGCGGCAAACCATACATTGATGTGATCTTGTAACTCATGGCATGAGGGGCCGTGGTTTGAGCAATATTGATAGCTCGTCCACCATAATTGGCAGCCAGCATAATCCGAGCCGCAGCTTCATCGTCGTTTTCAAAGATGTATTTCCGCCAATTGGCCATAATAAGTTCAACAGTTTTCTTGGAATACACCTTGCTTTCATCGGTACTGTTGACAGACCACCATGACTCTATCCCCTGACAAAGTGCATCCATCATTGTGCACTTTTTTTGATAAAGAGGAAGCGTTTTAAGAGCCGAAGGCTCCAGCACTGCATAGTCGGGAAGGATTCCGTCGTTAGTAACAGTCTGCTTATTACCCTGGTAGTACATCACGGCGTTATGGGTAGACTCACTTCCTGTACCAGCCGTCGTCGGAATGGCAATAAAAGGTATTCTTTTGCCGTCAACAGGAAGCAGTTGCGACACCAACGGGGGAATGAGAGCAGTTTCCCCTTCCTTAGCCAAGACAGCCAGTTTTATGCATTTTGCTACATCGATGGCACTCCCTCCTCCCACCGCAAGGATGGCATCACATTTTGATGATTTCAACAATTCCACACCCTCACATACCTGTTCGTATGTCGGATTAGGAGTGAAATTGCAAAACTTGGTCCTTTCCATCACAGGCAATTCCTCAATAGCATCCTTGAGATTCAAGAAAGGATATGAGGAGTCTATCACCAGAAATAGTTTCTTGCAACCTACTTCCCTCAATATATCAGGGAATTGATCCAATCCGTTTACTATCTTCTGCATATTACTTCTTTAAGAAGTTCATCAATGCTTCCTTGTTCTGGATCGGCGTGGTGGTCGGACGGCCAAGGTCTTTACGGTTACCTTTCTTCACCTTGACTTCGATAAGGACAGGCCCTTCATGATGCTTCGCTTCGCTCAGCGCTCCGACTAATCCATCCTTATTGTCCACGCTATATGTGTTTTTGTAGCCCACTGCCTTGGCCACACCTGGCAGGTCCATCTTTAGTCCCACCGTCGGTTGACCTCCGACGCTGTCGTGGGCACCATTGTTGAACACCACGTGGATGTAATTCTTCGGCGCCTTGTTGGCCACGATGGCCATGCTGCCCATGTGCATGATGGTGGCACCGTCGCCATCGAAACACCACACGCGGCGTTCGGGCTGTGCCAATGCAATGCCAAGGGCAATCTGGCTAGCATGACCCATGCTACCCACGGTAAGGAAGTCGCGCTCGTGACCTTGGTTCATAGCAGCACGATACTCAAACAACTCGCGACTGATCATGCCCGTGGTGCTGACGATACAGTCCGTTTCATCCAAAGCGGCAGCGATGGTCTGGACGGCCTCCTCCCTGGCCATCGTCAGGGCATTCACCTCCACGTTCTGTAGTTTATACTCGTCAAAGGTGTCTTTCTCGATTACCAAAGCAAACATATCCTTGTTTTGGAGGGCCTTGATAGCCTTGGCAATCTGCTTTTCGGCCTTGTCCTCTTCCTTGGCAAGCACTTCGTAGTTGATGCCCATCACATTCAACAAGCCTGTCGTCACCTTGCCCTGCTTCACATGCTGCGGCTCGTCATGCACGCCTGGGCGGCCACGCCAGCCAATCAACAACAGCACAGGTATGTTATACACTTCAGGGTCGGTAAGCGAGGCCAAGGGATTGATGATATTGCCTTCGCCGCTGTTTTGCATATACACGCAGGCGGGACGGCCGGTAGCCAGGTAATGGCCAGCGGCCAAGCTCACGGCGGCACCCTCGTTGGCCGTTATGATGTTGTGTGCAGCATCAAAGTGATCCGTGATATAGGCACACATGTTCTTCAACAGGCTGTCAGGGACGCCAGCAAAACAGTCTATGCCGTATTCTCTCAACTTCTCGATGAAGTACTCTGGTCTGATCATTATTCTTCGGGTATTAAGGTAATGATTTCCTTGATGGACATGCACTTGTCGTCGCATTCCTTGGCACGGTGGTTCTCAAGAATCGTGCGGGCAGCGTCCTGCATGGCTGGGAAGCCAGTACGAGTGAGCTGGTTGGCATAGATCACCACGTTCACACCGCGGTCTTTGAACTCCTGCTCGGTGACAGTGTTGAACGAGGTGGGCACCACCACAATCGGAGTGGTCGTGTTCTTTTTGCGGAACTTCTGGACGAACTCAAAGATTTCCGCTGGGTCTTTCTTGCGGCTGTGGATCATGATGGCATCGGCGCCAGCCTCGCTATATGCGAAGCCTCTGTTCAAGGCATCTTCCATGCCTTGCTCAAGAATAAGTGATTCGATTCGGGCGCAGATCATGAACTCCTTGGTTTTTTGGGCATGCTTGCCAGCTTGAATCTTAGAGCAAAAGTTCTCTATGCTATCCTGGGTCTGTTTTACCTCGGTGCCGAACAGGCTGTTCTTCTTCAAGCCCGTCTTGTCCTCGATGATAATCATGCTCACGCCCATGCGCTCCAAGGTGCGGACGGTATAGACGAAGTGTTCTGTCAACCCGCCGGTGTCTCCGTCGAAAATGATGGGCTTGGTGGTTACTTCCATGATGTCGTCGATGGTGCGAAAGCGGCTGGTCATGTCAACCAATTCAATATCGGGCTTGCCTTTGGCCGTAGAGTCGCAAAGGCTACTCACCCACATGGCGTCGAACTGGTAGGTCTTGCCTTCCTGCAGCACGGTAGTTTTCTCCACTATCAACCCAGTGATGCCGCTGTGGGCTTCCATGGCGGTGACGAGGCCCTTCATGTTGATGAGCTTGCGCAGACGGCCACGACGGATGTCGGGCATTGCGGCCTCGGCACGGTGGGCGGCATCCAGCTCCTTGTACTTGGGACTGTTGCTGTAAGGGTATTCCACCAGCTTGCCACCATACTCGGCCAACACATCGATCACTTCCTGACGGATGGGCTTCTGGAAGCCCTCGCACCAGTCGTTGCCGTGCACCACATAGTCGGGCTTCAACTCGCGAAGCATCTTGGCATACGACAGGGTATCCTGCGTCACCACCCGCTCCACGCCTGCAATGTTTTCCAACAGGGCTTTGCGCTCCTCAAATGGAATCAGCGGGAAACGCTTGAAACTGGCCACCGCCTCGTCGCTGAGCACGCCCACAATCAAACGGCCCAAACGGCGTGCCTTGTTGATGATGGCCATGTGACCGCTGTGTATGTACTCCGTGCTGAAGCACATGTACACGGTTCGCTCGTTCACCTCGGCCAGCCTCTTGCTCACCGTCTCCAAATCCTCAGGGGTATCAATCTCTGCACAGAGCATGTCCTTCACGTCGCAAGGATAGATCTTGCATCTGTCACTCACCTCGTTGAAGGCGTTTTCGGCATACACCTTACGGTTGTCGCTTTCGCAGAATCTTTCTATATTTTGGAGCCACGACAGCCAGTCCTCTCTCAGTATCTTGTAGAGCGGCTGTGCGGCCATGGCGTTGTCGAAGAACTCGACACCCACCTTCTCAATCTTTCCGTCTTTGACGACGGCTTTGAAGTCCTTCTCGGGCAACGGCAGTGTGCTGCTTACCGTCATGCAGCTCTCGGGGCTGTCAATCACAGCCTCCATCACCAAGCTCTCAAAAACCAGGTCACCGTGCATCAGCAGGATGTCGTCGTCCTTCAACTGTTCCTTGGCACAGTATATGCTGTATATGTAGTTGGTCTTGTCATAAAGCGGGTTGTTGACAAAGGTGAACTTTAACGGGAGGTGGAGGGCTTCGCAGTAATCTATGAGAACCTTGTCGTAATAGCCCGTAGTCATCACCACTTCTTTTATTCCAAAGCTGACCAATTGACGCAATTGGCGGCTAAGGATTGTGTTCTTGAATGAAATCTCGGTCATGCATTTCGGATGTTCACTCGTAATAACGCCCATACGCTGTCCTAGGCCGCTATTCAAAATCAATGCTTTCATTTTAGATAGATTACATAACTAATACGATAAACAAAACGAGCAACTCTAGCTGATGTTTTCAGCTAAATCATAACCACAACAGGTTTTACACCGTATCCATAAAGCTCTTTTGCACCTTGTTGAAAATCAGGATGCCAAGGGCAAGGACGAGGAGCATGAAGCCAAAGCTGTAAGCCAGCCAACCCCAGCCGATGAACTCACCTGCACCCAAGGCGCCGTGCTTGAAAGTCTCAATGACAGGCGTCACCGGGTTGAGGCACATGATGGTGGTCAAGTCCAAACCCAACACCTTCTTTCCTGCCACCTGACTCAGAGGATAAACGATAGGCGTGGCATACATCCACAACTGTACAACAAACGAGAACAGGATCTGCAAATCACGGTACTTGGTGGTCATCGAAGAGATAATGATGCCGAAACCCAAGGCCAGGCCTGCCATCATCAGCACCAGAAGTGGGAAGAGCAGGAGATACCAGTTGGGACATGGCGCCATGCCAACAAGGACATAATAAATGTAAACAAGCACAAACAGGCCGAGCTGTATACCGAACCGCACCAAATTGCTTGTCACATTGGCCAGAGGCATAATCAGTCGAGGAAAGTAGACCTTGCCGAAAATGCCTGCATTGGAGACAAAGGTGTTGGCTGTGCGGTTCAGGCAGTCGGCAAAATACTGCCACAGGGCGATACCACCCAGATAGAACAAGGGTTGCGGGATGCCGTCGGTGGGGATGCCAGCGATACCACCAAACACCACCATGTACATGATGACCGTCAAGGCAGGCTGGATCAGCCACCACAATGGACCCAAGATGGTCTGCTTGTACTGCACTGTTATGTCACGCCTAACAAACAGAGTCAAAAGGTCACGATAGTTCCATATTTCTTTCAGGTTCACCTCAAAAAGCCCATTGCGCGGCTTGATGACGGTGGTCCAGTTTTCGTTTTCCGTTACTGATTGCGCCATTTCTTATGTTTATGAAATCGTATAGCTTCGCTTTTCTTACTCCCATTAAAAAGCCTTAATTATCTCTCTTTCGGCTTTTTACAAGAGCAGCCTATAACTCGCCATCCCAATAAGGAATAACGAGTGCGGAACCCGCACTTTCTAAAATGCAAAAATAATGTTTTTTTTAATACTGACAAACAATTTTAGCTTAAATTATTTGGAGCGTTTACCTTTGAAAATAATGTTTCCGACGATTCTCCAAAAATACTTCCAATCGGTGCGGAAAGGGTGCTTCATGTAGGCCTCCAAATAATTCCGTTCGCTCTGCTGGATCTCTTCCAAGGTCTCCGGCATGTCGACATAGAATGGCGGCAACAAGCCTGGCTTGGTCTTGATTCTAAGTTCTTGTAAATCTTTGTCGTACAGGTTGTAATACTGCTGGCTCAAGGGACGCACACCCACCAGCTTCATCTGTCCCTTCATCAGGTTGATGAACATGGGCAACTCGTCGAGCCAGGTCTTGCGCAAGAACCTGCCCCACTCCGTCACGCGATAGTCGTCGCTGAACTTACCGCCCACATCCAAGTCGTTGTTTTCGTAGATGTAAGTCTGCAGGTACTCCGAATAGGCGTACATCGTGCGGAACTTGAACACGTTGAACTTCACCCCGTCTTTGCCGATTCTCCTCAGCCTGATCAAGGCGCCATAGGTATGCTGTTCCCGGCTAGGCTGACGCTTCTTCTGCGCGATGACGCAATAGCGGTCGTGGATGTACTGCTCACTGACCACGTCATAGCCGCAGTAGTACAACCTTCCGAGCACCTCGGGGCGCGGGAACACTTTTCTCACTTTCTTAGTGCACCAATAGTAGAAACGACGCGTCAGACCCAGTTTTGGGCACACTCTATGCCACAGGAAATCAAAGAAATAGAATATATAGGCAAAGAACTTGGGGTATTTGCTGAAATACTGTGCGCGACGCTTTTGGGCGGTGTCGAAAGCGCAGACGAAATAGCCGTCCTGCTTCAATTTGGCATTGGCACTGCGCAGGTATCGGTTCAGGTAACGTATGGCATTCAGATGGTCCTTGGCCAAAAGCACCTCAGCCTCGCCGTCGGGCACACTCCACGACTTCTCGGCGTAGTCGTTGAGCCATTGCGAACGCTCTGGGCCACGCGGCCTCTCAGCCACCTCAATAAGCTCGCGCAGCTGCTCGGGCGCTTGGTCGAACTCGAACCTCGGGGCATGCTGGGTCTCCGTCACGGCAAGGTATTCCATCACCTCGTCGTAGTTGTCGCGACTTGCCCAAACATTAATGAGAGACTTGATGCCCATGGTTCAGAAACAGGTTGTTATTTCAGATATTCACGCACTGCGTTGCAGATCCTATCCTGGTCTTCTTCGGAGAGGTAAGGATGGATGGGCAGGGAGATGACCGTGTCAGCCAGCTGGTCGGAGACTGGGCAACGGTTTTCATCCAGGCTCAGATAGCTGAATGCCGTCTGTCTATGCATCGGGATGGGATAGTAGACCGCCGTCGGGATATCCATAGCCTTCAAGGCAGCCTGCAGACCAGCCCTCACTTCCTTGTTCTTCACCTGAAGGGTATATTGCGCCCAACTGGAATAGAAGCCTTCGGGGACGATGGGCGTCTTCACCACATCATGCAGCTTCTCGGTATAACGCGCCGCCACCTTGTTGACGTCGACCAACTCATAGTCCTTGAAGGCTCTCAGCTTGACCAACAGGATGGCTGCTTGGATGCTATCCAGACGCGAGTTCATGCCGATACGGATGTTGTCGTAACGGTCGCTGCCCTTGCCGTGGATGTGGTAGGAGTCGACGAGCGCGGCCCATTCGTCGTTGTTGGTGAACACCGCGCCGCCATCGCCATAGCTGCCCACCGGCTTGGCGGGGAAGAACGAAGTGGTGGCGATGTCGCCGAAGGTACAGGCTTCCTGGTTGCCAATGCGGCCACCGAAGCCCTGGGCACCGTCTTCGAGGACATAAAGTCCATGTCGATCAGCAACTTGACGGATGGCCTTGAAGTCGGCAGGCAGACCGAAAAGATCGACGGCGATGATGACACGAGGCGTGAGTTTGCCAGCCTTTAAGGTCTGCTCAATCTTACGCTCCAGGTCGGCGACATCCATGTTGAAAGTATCCTTGTCGACGTCGACGAAAACGGGCGTCGCACCTTGCATGGCGATGACCTCGGCTGAAGCGAAGAAGGTGAAACTCGGGACAAAGACGGCGTCGCCAGGCTTCACATCCCATGCCTTCAAGGCCAACAGCAGGGCGTCGGTGCCGCTGTTGCAAGCAATGCAGTGCTTCACACCGACATACTCGGCAAAAGCGGTTTCCATTTCCTTGATCTTCGGGCCCATCACGTAGGCCGACGAGGCGACCACGTCTAAGATGGCCTTGTCCATTTCGTCCTTCAGGACGTTATATTGCTTTTTTAAATCTCTGAATTGCATTGATTTTAGTTTAGAGTTTAGAGTTTAGAGTAGTTGAGGCAGACCCACATGCCAACCCTACATTTTTTTAGTTAAATATCCATCGTTTTCTTCATAACACCTGCCGCATTCACATTGCAGCGTATGGTCGAGGCGTTTGCCGCATTCGCACACCCATCCAATCTGTCGGGCGGGCACGCCAGCCATCAGGGCGTAAGGCTTCACGTCCTTGGTCACCACGGCGCCAGCGGCGATGAGGGCGCTCTTGCCCACCGTATGACCGCAGACCACGGTACAGTTGGCGCCCAAGGAGGCACCTTCACAGATACGGGTCTTGGCATAGATGCCATGCACGGGGAAATGGGCGCGCGGCGTGGTCACATTGGTGAACACACAGCTTGGCCCACAGAACACATTGTCCTCGATCTCAACGCCTTCGTAGATGGAGACGTTGTTCTGCACACGGACGTTGTTACCGATGTGGACGTTGTTGCCCACATTCACGTTCTGTCCGAAGGAACAGTTCTCGCCGACGACGGCACCTTTTTGGATGTGGCAGAAGTGCCAGATTTTAGTACCCTTGCCGATGCTCACATTATCATCGACGTAACTGCTTTCGTGTATGTAATAGTCGTTCATAATTTTTAGTTCATTGTTACGAGGTCTCCAAGCCCAGAATTAATCGAAAAGTCGAAGGGCCGGCCCCTCTTTCAATTATTCCCATCCCGAGGCCAGCACATCGGCGATATGGATCACCTTGATGGGCAGGCCTTCTTTCTCGATATAGGCTCGTTGGTGCATCAAGCAGGTCATGTCGGTCGAGACGATATACTCGGCGCCAGTGTTCAATGCGTTCTTCACCTTGTGGCTCGCCATGCCCATGGCCAAGGTCTCATGATTCACCTCCAGGGAGAAATCAGCGCCACAGCACATGTCGGTCTGCTTCATCTCCACCAGCTCCAGTCCCTTCACCTTCGAAAGCAGCTGACGTGCCTCCTTGCCGAGACCCAAGCCCCGTAAGGCACTGCAACTGTCGTGGAAGGTCACCTTGTAGGGGAACTCCGCCCCGAAGTCGTCGAAATGCACCTTGTTGACCAGGAAGTCGGTCAGTTCATACACATTAGCCACCATCCGCTTGAAATTCAAGTGGTTGGCAGTATTGAAGAAAAGTTCAGGGTAACGCTTCTTGATGAAATGTACGCAGGCTGCCGAGGGTGCCACCACAGGGCCGTCGTACGAGAAGTCGTTGAGAAACTTGTCGCCCAACTCCTTGGCATCTTCCAGGAAGCCAGCGTTATAGGCAAAGCGACCACAGCAGGTCTGTTCGGGATTGTACTCCACCTCCACTCCGGTACGTTCCAACACCTTCATGGTATGGAAAGCCACAGAGGGGAAAAACTGGTCGATGATACAAGGCACAAACAGCTCTACTTTCATGGTATAGTACGCTAAAATCGGGCAAAAGTACGGAAATTCTTTAAAATAAAGGCAATTATTATAAAAATGTGGCTATTTTCACCACATTATAGGCAAAAATGGTACATCTTTCCAGAAGTCCGGATAGGATTTCCCAACCACCTCAGGATGGTCGAAAGTAACTGTACCATAGAGCATTGTGAGTGGGGCAAGGGCCATGACGATGCGGTGGTCGTTATGGGCGCAGAAGTGCAAGGGGCTATTGCCCAATTTGGCCAGTTCCGTTCGCATAGCCTCCACCCTATCCGACTCTTTGAGGGCAAGATTGTCGAGGCCGGTAAAAACGGCTTCAATGTGTAATCCGGCACAGGTGGCCGCCACGGTCGGATAAAGGTCGGGATGGTTTGTGAAGTCAAAGGAAAGCGGCTTCCGTTCAAAAGGTGTTTTAGTCAAAATGATGCCGTCGTCAACGGCGGTGGTGCACACCCCGAAAGACTTCATCCACTCGGCGATGATGGCGTCGCCTTGCAGGTTCGCGGTCCCTGAGCCTGTCGAAGGGCCGCTTAATCCATACAACCTAATCTCACACTCCTCGCTAAAGGCCGCAATCTCATACCAATAGGATGCTGCTGTCCAATCGGGCTCCACCGTAAACGGCTGTTTCTGATAAGATTGTGGTTTTACGACAATCCTCCTACCCTGCCTTTCGGCCTGTGCCGAAAAATGGCACATCATCTTGAGGGTCATATCCAGATAGGGCAAAGAATTGGCACAGCCTTGGAGTTCCATTTCAAGGCCTTGGGGAAACATAGGCGCTGCCAATAGCAAGGATGAGACAAACTGGCTGCTTTGGCTCATGTCGATGCTGACTTGGCCTCCTTGAAGGCCTTTGCCATGGATTTGCAACGGCAAGAAACCTTGTTTTTCAACATATTGGATATCAGCGCCTAAGGACAGCAAGGCATCCACCAAAGGTTTGATGGGACGCTGTTTCATGCGCTCAGTGCCCGTCAGGAGCCAGTCGCCTTCATGACAAGCCAAGTAGGTCGTCATGAAACGAGCTGCCGTGCCACAGTCGGCGATGTCGATGATGTGAGGTTTGCATTTTAGTGCTTTTCCCAGCACCTTAGTGTCATTTGATTCGGAAAGATTCTGGAAATCAGGTGCAAAACCACCATACGCCGCTATCATCAAAGCGCGGTTACTCTCGCTTTTGCTGGCGGGAAGGGTGATATCGCAGTGCAGCTTCATTGGCATGACACCTTATTAATAATATAGGCCAATGCGTCTCTCACTTCTTCTGCATCGACTTTCACATCCCAAACAGGTTTTCCAACCACCTCGAGCAGAACGAATTGCGGCTTTTCACCCTTGTTTTTCTTATCAAGCACAAGATAGGCAAGGATGGAATCCATATCGGCTTCGGTCAGGTTCAATTCCGCTTCTGAAAGCAGCTGAGGGAGTTGCGTCTCGTATTCTTTCAACACCTTTTTATCCAAGCCACATTGTTTCATGGAGAGCCAAAGTGCCGCAGCCATGCCCAAGGCGACTGCCTCGCCGTGGAGCAAGGGATGATCTGTCGTCAGGCAATGGCTTTCGATGGCGTGTCCCAAAGTATGACCGAAATTCAAGACCTTGCGCAAGCCTTTCTCGGTTGGGTCTTGTGCCACAACCTCGCGCTTGATTTCGCCACAGCGTCCAATATACTGTTGGTAATTTCCCAAGTTGACATTCAACAAGTTGGCATCGGCAATGAAACCATATTTCAGCATCTCTGCCATGCCTGAAAGGAGTTCCCTTTGGGGCAGCGTCGTCAGAAAAACAGGGTCGACGATGACCTCTTCCGCATCGGCGAAAGTGCCGATTTGGTTCTTGCCGCCACCGAAGTCGATGCCGGTCTTCCCTCCTATCGCCGCGTCAATCATCCCAAGCAAGGTCGTGGGGATGTTGATGAACTTGATGCCGCGTTTGTAGGTGGAGGCTGCGAAGCCACCCAGGTCTGTAATCGTGCCACCACCGAGGTTGACTAACAAGGTGTTACGGTCGGCGTGATGCCTCAACAAGGTCTTCCAAATGCGTTGTACGGTTTGCAAGTTTTTATGTTCTTCGCCCGACTTGATGACGATATCCACCGCCGAATCGCAATGCAGCCAATAGGCCACCTCGGGCAGCCAGAAGGGAGCCACATTCTCATCGGTCAGGATAAAGACCTGGGAAGCTTCTGCTATTATTGTTTTCTGTCTATCTTTCATTTCAAGACACATTATACGCTTTACCGTCATGGCGGACAAGGATCCGCCATCCCCTTTGCTGAAAGGTGTCCTTCGTGCATAGGGGATTCCGGATCAAGTCCGGAATGACGGTTAAAGGACAGTTTAGTCGTTTCTGCATCATACTGTCATCATCCCATTACTTGACAAACAATCACCCGCTCATCATCCGTTTCGCCGTGCTGAATCTCCACACGAATGTACTTTTCAGGCAGCAATGGCTCAATCATTTCCGGCCACTCGATGAGGCAGAGGTTGCCGCTGTCGAAATAGTTCTCGAAACCGATGTCGTAGGCTTCCTCGATCTTCTTAATGCGGTAGAAATCAAAATGATAGACCGACTCTCCTTCCTCGGTGACGTACTCGTTGACAATGGCGAAAGTCGGACTGTTCACCTCATCGGTGACACCCATTCTGTGGCATAGGTTTTTGATTAGTGTGGTCTTGCCCGCGCCCATCGCGCCGTAAAAGGCGATAATGTCGGCTTCGTCGCGCATAGAGAGCAGGTAGTCAGAGACTTCTGAGAGCTGCTCAACATTATTTATATTAAACTGCTTTTCCTTCATTCGAATACAATTTCGGCACAAAGATAGCCTTTATTTCGTCACAAAACCTTCAAAACCCACAAAACCTTTCTCATTGCACGGCGGCTCGCAACCGCTTGCCGCCGGAAAGCCAGCCAGTTGGCGTGGCTTTCCAACTTTTACATCAAGTTTTGATAGTTTTGTTGGTTTTGTGATAAACAACTATCGCTTCGCTGTCAAATGTATCACAGGGATCAGCATTTCGCTCATCGAGATGCCGCCGTGTTGGAAGGTGTTGCGGTAATAGCTGACGTAATAGTTGTAGTTGTTCGGATAGGCGAAGAAGTCGCTCTCGCCGGCGAAGACGTAAGTCGTGCTAAGGTTGACCTTCGGCAAGAAAATCTTCTCTGGGTCTTTCACCTCGAAGACTTCTTTCGGGTTGTATTTCAGGTTCTTACCATACTTATAGCGCAGGTTGGTGTTCACTTCACGGTCGCCCAAAATCTTCACAGGCTTCTCGACGTAGGTGGAACCGTGGTCGGTGGTGATGATCATGTCGCAGCCCTTCTCAGCGATGAAGCGCATCATGTCGAAGAGGCTGGAATGCTCGAACCACGAGTACATCAACGAGCGATAGGCTTCCTCGTCGTCGGCCAGTTCGCGGATGATTTCCATCTCGGTGCGAGCATGTGAGAGCATGTCGACGAAGTTGTAGACGATGACATTCAACTTATTCTGCATCAGGTTGGACATCTGCTCGTAGAGTTTCTTGCCCGCCTGCAGGTTCAACACCTTATTATAAGAGTACTTGATATTCTTGCCGAAGCGCTTCAGTTGCTCACCGAGCAGCTCGCCTTCAAACTGGTTCTTAGTGCCTTCGTCCTCCTCGTCGACCCACCATTTCGGGTAGCGGCGACGGATTTCGAGAGGCATCAGTCCGGCGAAGAGGGAATTGCGGGCGTATTGCGTCGTGGTAGGCAGGATGCTGTAATACACATCGTCGGCCTCCACGCGGAAATGGCTTTCGATCAGGGGCTGTATGGCTTTCCATTGGTCGTAGCGCAGGTTGTCGATGACAATGAAGAACAGCGGCTTGTCGCTGTCGTCGAGGTGGGGAATCACCTTGTCGCGCACCACGGTATGCGACATCACAGGCTTCTCGGACTTGCCTTGGATCCAGTCCACATAATTGCGCTCGATGTAGCGCGTGAACTGCGTGTTGGCTTCCTGCTTCTGGTCGGCGAGGATGCCCTTGATGCCTTCGTCGGTGGACTTTTGCAGTTCCAGTTCCCAGCGCACCAGGTTCTTATAGAGGTCAACCCACTCGTTGAAGTTCAGGTTGTTGTTGAGATCCATGCTGATTTTGCGGAACTCCTGCTGGTAGCCCATCGTGGATTTCTCGTCGCGAAGTTTCTTGTTCTCGAGATTGCGTTTCAGCGAAAGCAAAATCTGGTTCGGGTTAACGGGTTTGATAAGGTAATCCGCTATGTTAGAGCCTATTGCATCCTCCATAATACGTTCCTCCTCGCTCTTGGTGATCATCACCACGGGGAGGTTGGGATATTCTCTTTTGATGACTTCGAGGGCCTCGATGCCCGAGATGCCCGGCATCTGCTCATCGAGGAAAACGATGTCGAAATGGCGTTGGCGCACAAGGTCGATGGCGTCGGAACCGTTGTTGGCCGTCTCCACCTCGTAGCCTTTCTGTTCCAAAAACATGATATGGGGCTTCAGGAGATCGATTTCATCGTCGGCCCAAAGGATTGTCGTTTTGTCCATAATTCGAGTGTTTATGGATGTAAAACGCGAAAATAAGCAATTTGTTATAACAAGATTAACTTTTTTGGTTACGTTACAGGTCTTGACGTTTTTTGAGATTCCCTTCGGGAATGGAGCGCTAGTGGTGTGTGTTTTGCGGCGGCGAGTAAAACTTACAATCCATAAGTTGCCATAAGCCGCCGCCGTTCGATTAATAACGATACACTCCATTCCCCGCAGGGGAATCTCAACTTTTTGAAAAAAACATTACCTTTGCGGCAAAATTAGAGTCCATGGCCAATTCCTCCAACAAAAAGAAAATCTTCAACGACCCCATTTATGGCTTCGTCAGCATCCCCGACGAGTTGCATTTCGACATCATCGAACACCCTTATTTCCAACGCCTTAGACGCATCAAGCAGGTCAGCATGACCAACTTGGTGTATCCAGGTGCCAACCACACGCGTTTTGCTCACAGTCTCGGCACCATGCACCTGATGCGGCGCGCCGTACAGCTGTTGCGTGGCAAGGGATACGACATCACGGACGAGGAACTTGAGGCGGCTTCGCTGGCGATTTTGCTTCACGACAGCGGTCACGGGCCGTTCTCGCACACCTTGGAGAACAGCATCGTGCAAGGTGTTTCACATGAAGAGCTTTCTTTGATGGTGATGCAGAAATTCAATGAGATCCATGGCGGGAAACTCGACATGGCCATCCAGATGTTCAAGGGAGAATACGAAAAAGGATTCCTTAGCAAACTCATTTCCAGTCAGTTGGATGTCGACCGCATCGACTACCTGAAGCGCGACAGTTTCTTCACCGGCGTGGCCGAGGGCAGCGTGAATGCGGAACGCTTGTTGGAGATGATGGAAGTCGTCGGCAACGAACTCGCCATCGAGGCCAAGGGCATCTATTCCGTGGAGAGCTTCATCGTGGCACGGCGCATCATGTACTGGCAGGTGTATATGCACAAGGCAGTGCTGAGTGCCGAGTATATGCTGCGCAACATCCTGAAACGCGCCAAGATGCTCAGTCAGGAACGCGACCTCTTCGCCACCCCTGCCCTGTCGTTCTTCCTGAAAAACCAACATCCTTTCGAGGACGGTCAGGGGCCGGATTTCGCCTTAGACCAATTCTGTCAACTCGACGACTACGACGTGATGACCGCCGTGAAGGCTTGGCGCGACGACAAAGACCGCGTGCTCTCCGAGCTTTGCAGACGCCTGACCGACAGACACTTATTCAGAATCGAGATGCGCGACGGTGAGTTTGACCAAAATTACATCGACAGCCTGCGCCAAAAAATAGCACAGCATTACGGTTGGTCGTTGGAGGAGGCGGATTATGCGCTGTTGCAGGGCATTTCGTCGAACCACGCCTACCATCCGAAGAAACCGGCCATCAACATCCTTTACAAGGACGGCACGATGAAGGATATCAGCGAGGCTTCCGACCAACTGAATATTTCGGTGCTCTCGCAACCGGTAGTGAAGCACTTTATTTGCTATCCGAAGGAATTGGTGTTATAAACGCCGCAGGAATGACATGCCTGCTTAGGACCTCTGGTTCAGTGCCTTAGCCCGGCGTTTCGAATCTTCCATGACCTCCAACGCTTGCTGCTGCAAGAATCTCTCTTCTTCTGTCTCAGGCTCAAGCGTGATACCGTGAGGCTTAGAATGGTGGTTTTCATCCAAATAAGAGAAGGTGGCGAAGCCATCGGCGGCGGTTTTCTCGGGCTCGCGGCTGCGGTACATCTTCGTGTAGACCGTCAGGGTGCTGCGTCCTACCGAAATCACCTTGCTCTCGAAGGTGACGATATCGCCCGCGAAAATCGGGAACTTGAAGTCGATGCCGTGGAGCACGAGCAAGACGGTATCCTTCGTATCAACATACTGTGCTACAGCGAAATAAGAACTCTCCAAAAACCACTCCGAGCAACGGCCTGCGAAAAAGGTCTGGTGGTGGTTAAGGTCGGCGAGTTTGATCAGTCTTTGGGAATAAGTTGCTTTCATATTTTAGTTGTTCTATTGTTCAATTCATCAGATGGCGTTTTCCGTCATTGCGAGCGGAGCGAAGCTATCTAGGCTTGAGATTCCGACTAGATTGCTTCGTCGTTCCTCCTCGCAATGACACATCGCGTCTGTATTTTAGATAGGTATTTTCAATCCGTCGTAGGCGAGCATCATGCCTTCGGGTAGTTCGCGGTTGAGGTCGGTGGCGAGGCCCATGCTGTGGCTGCAATGCGTGAACCAGGTCTTCTTCGCTCCCACCCTTCGGGAAATCTCTATCGCCTCCTCCAAGGTGAGATGCGAGTAGTGTTTCTTCTTTTGCAACGCCTCAATAATCAGGTATTCAACGCCTTGCAGCTTTTCTATTGCCTCCTCTGAGATCTCGCTCAAATCGGTGACATAGGCGAACTTTCCGATACGGAAGGCATAGCACGTCAAGGTGAAATGTTTCAGTTTGATGGGGATGAAATGAAGGTCACCGATATCGAATGGTGTCTCGTCGAGACGATGGATGTCGTAGGTCGGTGCGCCAGGATAGGGATGTTCATCGAAGGCATAGGAATACTCGCGCTTGATCTCGGGCAAAGCAGTGTCGTCGACATAAAGTGTCATGGGTCTCTGTTGTCTGAAGATAAAGGGACGCAAGTCATCGAGACCACCGATGTGATCCTTATGCTCGTGGGTGATGAGCACCGCGTCGAGCTTGGTGACATTCTCGCGCAGCATCTGCTGACGGAAGTCGGGACCGGCATCCACGGCCACCGTCACCTCGTCGGTTTGGATCAAGATGGAGGTGCGGAGCCGCTTGTCGCGCGGGTCGTTGGACCGACACACGGGGCAGGTGCAACCGATGACGGGTACGCCTTGCGAGGTTCCACTTCCTAAGACAGTGATAATCATACTCTTATCTTTTTCATGCAAACAAAATGCACTATCGAAATAAAAACGCAAAATTAGCGTTTTTTGAGTAAAAAAACTGCTATTTCATAGAATTTCCCTACATTTGCGGCATGAAAATTTCTTCCTATCTTAGAAACAGAGCCTTGAATCGTGCCCTAGAGCAGTTCCTCGCCGAGAAGACACCCACTAAAATGCCTAATATCCAGAGGGTTAACTCGGTCTTAATCATCCTCGACGAGCACGACAAGAGCATACATAAGAACATCGAAAGCAGCGTGAAAGCCCTGTTCCATTCTGGCCGTTGCGGATTCATCATCCTCTGCAACCAGATGTCGGACACCATACTGCAGAGCGACCTCTACAACGAAATCACGCCCAAGGACTTCGGTTTCATGAGTGTATTGAAACCCGAAAAGCACGAATACCTCCGCAAACTGCCCTACAGCTCGATGATTATCAACATGGCTGGAAAGAACACCGAAATCAGCGACTACCTCTGCACCTTGCCGAAGTCGGATTTCAGGATCAGTTTCCAACAAAGCAAAAACGTCGGCATCTACGACCTGGTCATAGAGAACCCGAGAAGCACCGACCCCGTATCGAACGTCCATGTGCTGCACAACTATTTGAAGGCTTTGGCCGGGGCACAAACGCAAAACCAATAATCACATGAAATACAACCCTTTCAGAGGAACGGGCATTGCCCTGATAACGCCTTTCAAGGCTGATCAATCCATCGACGTCGAAGCTTTGACGAACATCGTGCACCATGTCATCGAACATGGCGCCGATTTCTTGGTCGTCCTAGGCACCACTTCCGAAGCACCCACCCTAAATACTGACGAGAAGAACCTGGTCATCAGCACCATACTCAAGGCCAACAACGGCCGTCTGCCCGTCATGCTCGGCATGGGCGGCAACAACACACAGGCCGTCGTGGATGCCGTGAAAGCACAAGACTTCACCGGCATCCAAGGCATTTTGAGCGTTGTACCCTATTACAACAAGCCCAACCAACGCGGCATGAAGGCCCACTTCGAGGCCATCGCCGATGCCAGCCCCGTGCCCGTCGTAGTGTACAACGTGCCCGGTCGTGTGGGTGTCAACCTGCAAGCCGCCACCTGCGTGGCACTGGCACAACATCCCAACATCATCGCCGTCAAAGAAGCCTCAGGCAACCTGCAGCAGATCATGGAGATCTTGCGCGACAAGCCCGCCGACTTCGACGTGCTCTCGGGCGACGACGGCATCACCCAGCCGCTGATGGCCTTGGGCGCACAAGGTGTCATCTCAGTGGCAGCCAACGCCTACACCAAGCCCTTCAGCCGGATGATGCACGCCATGAAGGAAGGACGTACAGAGGAAGCCTTGTGCCTACATTACGCCATGCTGAAAATGAACCAACTCATCTTCGCCGACGGTAACCCAGCCGGCATCAAGTGCCTGATGCATCACATGGGGCTGTGCGAGAACGTGTTGCGCCTGCCTTTGGTGACCGTCAACGAAAAAGTGGAGGCAGACATTATCGAAGAATGGAAAGAATTAAAAGACAAATAAATAAATGAAAACTTTACGCTATTTCATCCTCATGCTCGCCGTCATCGTCGGCGGCAACATCTATGCTCAGAAGAGCCAGCAAGAGTTGTCACAACTCATGCAACAACGCAACGAATACTATTTCACTTTCACTTTGAACGGCCATGACGACCTCAACGCCATCGCACACGCCATCTCGGTGGACCGCGTCGACGGCAACGTGGTCACAGCCTACGCCAACAACGCCGACTTCGCCAATTTCCAAAGGATGGGATATGAGGTGACGCTTCAGACCCCGCCCTCGCTCCGCGAAGAAGTCGCCATGTGGGACGGCAGCAACCGCGCCGAATACGAGTGGGACAGCTACCCGACCTATACCGCCTATGAGGACATGATGTTCCAGTTCGCTGCCGACCATCCTGACAAGTGCGAAATCATCACCCTCGGCACCCTGCCCAGCGGCCGCAAGATCATGATTGCCCACCTCAACAACGGTACGGGAGAAGGAAAACCCAAGTTCCTCTATACCAGCACCATCCACGGTGACGAGACCACGGGATGGATCATGATGCTCCGCCTCATCGACTATCTCCTGGAGAACCCAGACGAACCCGAGGTCCAGAATGTGATGAACAACATCGACCTTTACATCGGACCGAATGCCAACCCCGACGGCACCTACCACGGTGGCAACAACACGGTGAACGGTGCCAGAAGAGAGAACGCCAACGGCATCGACATGAACCGTAACTACGCCGACCCTCATGGTGGCCCTCACCCCGATGGTCATGAATATCAAACTGAGACCCAATGGTTTATGGATTTTGCCGCCGAGATTCCCTTCGTGATGGGTGCCAACTACCACGGTGGCGCCGAGGTGATGAACTATCCTTGGGACAACACCTATACGCTTCATGCCGACGACGTCTGGTACCAAATGATCAGCCACGAATACGCTGACGAGTGCCACAAGGTCAACTCGAACTATATGATCGAATACAACAACGGCGTCACCAATGGCGCGCAGTGGTATATGATCGGTGGTGGCCGTCAGGACTATATGAACGGCTATGCCCAGTGCCGCGAGCTCACCATCGAGTGTTCGGACACCAAACTGCCGAACGGCAACCAACTGCCCAACTTCTGGAACTACAACAAAGCCTCGCTGTTCCTCTTCATGAACCAATGTCTGTATGGCATTCACGGTGTCGTGACCGATTCCATCACGGGCGAGCCGCTTGAGGCCACCATCACCATGCTTGGTCATGACGACCAATACTCCGTTGTGGAGAGCCATCTGCCTGTCGGCGACTTCCACCGTCCCCTCAAGGGCGGCAGCTACACCGTCGTCGTCAGCAAGGACGGCTATTGCCCCAAAGTGGTCGATGTGACCGTGGCCGACTACGAGACCGTCAACCTCAACGTCCAGCTTGTTCCCGGCAGTTGCTTGCTTGCCAGTTTCAGTGCCTCTTCCACCTTCGTCCCGGTGGGTCAGAGCATCAACTTCAACGACAACTCCTACGGTGACATCGTCTCCTGGAGTTGGATCTTCGAAGGCGGCACGCCTGCCACCTCCACACAACAGAACCCGACGGGCATCACCTACAACGAAGAAGGTGTCTTCGATGTGACACTCACCATCACCGATGCCGATGGCAACAGCCAGTCCCTCACACGTGCCAATTACATCCAAGTGGCCCAGGCCTACAACATGCAGGACGGCACCTTCGAGACCTGCAACGCCCTGTTTTATGACAACGGCGGCCCCAACAACAACTACAGCAACAACAAAGATTACTTCATGACCTTCTTGCCTGCGAGCGAAGGCCGCATGATCCAGGTCTGCTTCACCGAATTCAGCACCGAGGCCGGATACGACTTCCTCAACATCTACGACGGAACCTCGACAAATGCACCTCTCATCGGAAGTTACGACGGATCCAACAGCCCTGAAACAGTAACAGCCACCAACAGCGACGGAGCCCTCACTTTCCATTTCTCTTCCGACTACTACTCCACCTCCTTCGGCTGGACCGCCACGGTAACCTGCGTTGGCTCATACGACCCGATGGTTCTTGAAGTCACCGCCGATCCGATGGTCATCGAATATGGGGAGAGCTCGCATCTCACCGCAACCGTGACGGGTGGTGCAGGCGACTACTCCTACGTTTGGGAGCCTGTCGAGACCCTTGACGGCCCCACCACCTGCTGCCCGACGGCTACGCCCACCGAGCCTGAGACCACCTATAAAGTCGTGGTGACCGATGCTGATGGCAACACCGTCACGGGCGAGGTCACCGTGACCATCAGAAACTGGTCGTTGCCCGAAAACAGCTTTGTGCCTCATGTCTATCCCAACCCCAACAACGGCACCTTCACCATTTACGCAAGTGGAGCCTTTACCTATCAGCTGTTCAACAGCCTCGGCCAACGACTCATGTCGGGCGAAGGCCATGGCAAGACACTCATCGACGCGTCGTTCCTGACCCGTGGTGTCTATTTCCTGCAACTTACAGCAGACGGAACCCAAGTCGAAAAACTCGTCATCGAAAAATAATAGAGTAAAACCCTCGTTTATAACGCAAAAATGAGTAATTTTGCAGCCCGATGAAAAATAGACTTTTGATATTGGCAGTATTGGCGCTCGTGACGTTGGCTTCGTGCAACGACTTCAACCGTTTGGTGAAAAGCACCGACAACGAGATGAAATACGAAGTGGCAGTTGACTATTTCGAGCGTGGCGACTACAACCACGCCCTTCAGCTGTTCGACCTGCTCCAGGCCTCGTTCCGCAACACGCCCAAGGGTGAGTCCATCACCTACAAGACCGCATTGTGCTACTACTACCAGAGAGACTATGACATCGCCGGCTACTTCTTCAACAAGTTCACCCAGACCTATCCTTTCTCGAGAGACGCCGAGAGAGCCGCTTTCATGCAGGCCTATTGCAGCTACAAGCTCTCGCCCGAGTCGGGCTTGGACCAAACCAGCACCCACAACGCCATCAAGCAGCTGGAAGGCTTCATCGAGCGTTATCCCAACAGCGACAGCCTGTATCGGGCCAACAAGCTGCTGACCGACCTCCACGACAAGCTGGAAGAGAAGGACTACAACATGTGCCGCCTCTTCTACCGCATGGAGAACTACAGCGCGGCCATCACCTCGTTTGAGAACATGCTGAAGAAATACCCCAACACCCAGCATCGTGAGGAAATCCTCTACGACATGGCCCAGGCCTACTTCGACTATGCCGAGAACAGTGTTGTCGGGAAACAGCGCGAGCGCTACGAGTCGTGCATCGAGCAGTGCAACTCGCTCATCTACCTCTATCCCGAGAGCCGTTACCTGCAAGAAGTGCAGAACATTGCGGCCAGAGCAAGAAAGAAATTAGAAAACATCAAATAACAACCATGGATTTCAAGAAAATCAAAACCGAGACGACGGTTGTCACCCGTCAGAAAGACCAATTCTACAAAGGCACAGGCAACATCTACGAGACCGTGGCCATCCTGTCCATCAGGGCCAACCAGATCGCATCAGAGATGAAGTCGGAACTCAACGAGAAGATCGAGTCGTTTGCCGCAGCCACCAACGACAGTTTGGAGGAAGTGTTCGAGAACAAAGAGCAGATCGAGATCGCCAAGTTCTACGAGCGTCTGCCCAAGCCCACGCTGATCGCCATTCACGAATTCCTTCACGACCAGATCTACTTCCGCAACCCTGCCAAAGACAACCAGGAAGCCTTCTGATTGATGAACCAACCCCAGGGAGAAGCCATGAAAAGAATCTTCGCCACATTCCTTATCGTTCTCGCCTACCTGCTAAGTTTCAACAACTTGCAGGCACAGGAACTGCGTTGCGATGTGCGTGTCAATTCGAGCAAGGTGCAAGGCAGCGACAAGACCATCTACCAAAACCTTCAGACCTCCCTTAACGAGTTCATCAACAACACGAAATTCACGGATATCAACTTCAGGCAGGCAGAGAAGATAGAGTGCTCAATACTGGTGGACATACTTAGCCGAGAAGGCAGCTACTTCACCGCCGAGATCAACCTGGCCTTGCGCCGTCCCGTCTTCAAGTCGAACTACAGCACCCCGATGTTCAACTACATCGACCGTAAGTTCTACTTCGAGTACACCGACGGGCAGTCCTTGGACTTCAACCCGAACACCTACATCAACAACATCACGAGCACCATCGGGTTCTATGTATACCTCTTCTTGGGCCTCGACTTCGACAGTTTCTCGCTCAATGGTGGTGAGCCTTTCTTCGCCGTTGCCGAGACCATAGCGCACGCCGCACCTCAAGACCCAGGAACGGAGAACGGTTGGAGCTCGACGGGACGACAAAACCGCTACGCCATCATCAGCGACATCACCAACCAGGCCAATCAGCCGCTGCACCAATTCCTTTATGAGTACCACCGCCAGGGCCTAGACTACATGTCCGAACAACCCGATCAGGCCCGCGAAGCCATATTGAACGCCATACACAATTTGCAGACGGTCTACGAACGCAACCCCATGTGCTACTTCCTGCAGCTCATCGTCGAGAGCAAGCGTGATGAAATCATCCAAATCTTCTCGCAAGGCGAGATGAAAATCCGCACCGAAGCTGCCAACATAATGAAGGCCATCGACCCCTCGCAAAGCTCGAGGTACGATGCCATGCTGCAAAACAACGGCAGATAACTCCACTCTTGTCATGCTCACGCAACTGCACATCAGCAACTACGCCCTCATCGACGAGCTGAGTGTCAGTTTTGAATCCGGTTTCAATGTCATCACTGGCGAGACCGGCGCTGGCAAGTCCATCTTGCTCGGAGCCTTGGGCTTCGCCTTGGGCGACCGTGCCGACACCAATGTGCTCTTCGACAAGGACAAGAAATGCGTAGTAGAAGCCCAATTCACGCTGACCAACGAATCGCTGAAGCCTTTGTTTGAGGAAAACGACCTGGATTTCGAGAGCGAATGCATCTTCCGCCGCGAACTCAACCCGCAGAAGAAAAGTCGTGCCTTCATCAACGACACACCTGTGGCCTTACAGGCCATGAAAGAGATAGGCGGCCGGCTGGTCGACATCCACTCACAGCACGACTCCCTCCTGCTCACCGATGCCGACTTCCAGCTGAGGCTGTTGGACGACATCGCCCAGAACGGAGCGGCTTTGGCTGAGTATCAAACTGAATATGGCAAATACAACACCCTCAAGCGAAGGTTGCATGAGTTGAAGGAGATGGCGAGTAGAAACACCGCCGAGAACGACTACCTGAGATTCCAGCTGGACGAACTCGACAAGGCGCAGCTCAAGGAAGGCGAGTATGCCGACCTCGAACAGACCCTCAACGTGATGGAGAACGCCGAGGAAATCAAGACCTTGCTCGTCACCGCAAACGGGTTGATGGAAGATGCTGAAACGGCCATCTTGGGACAAGTCAACGAGTTGTCCTCCACCCTTTCGCGGCTCAAGCACCTTCTGCCCGACATGGAAGGTCTGCAAGAGCGTGTCGACAGCATCAAAGTGGAGATGAAAGACATCGCCTACGACCTTCGCCGAAAGGAAGACGACACCCAGTTCGACGAGACACAGTTGCAAAGCCTCCAGGAACGCTACGACCTGCTCAGCCGCTTGATGATGAAGCACCGCGTAGGCAGTTTTGACGAGCTTATCACGCTCAGAGACAGCCTAAAGGAAAGGGTGAATGCCTTCGAGAACATCGACGAGGCCATCGCCAAAGCAGAGCAAGAGCTGAAAGAAAGCGAAAAACGGCTTTCAGAGCTGGCCAAGGCATTGCACGACAAACGCTGCCAAGCTGCGATGGCTTTCAGCGAGAAAGTCACTGCCCTCGTGCAGCAGTTGGCCATGCCTTACGCACAGTTCCATGTGGCGGTGGAGCTTCAATCCAGCTTCGGCAGCAAGGGCAGCGACGAGATAGGTTTCCTCTTCTCAGCCAACAAAGGCGTCGCCGTCGACGACCTGCGTCGTGTGGCCTCGGGCGGCGAGCTCTCACGCCTGATGCTGTCCATCAAGAGCGCAGTGTCGAGCTACAACTACATCCCCACCCTCATCTTCGACGAGATCGACACAGGCGTCTCGGGCGAGGTGGCAGCCAAAATCGGCAGCATCATGCGACAAATGGGACTTTCGCTGCAACTCATCTCCATCACCCATCTCCCACAGGTAGCCAGCCAGGCCGAACACCATTATTTCATCTACAAGGACAATGAAGGCGCGCGTACCCAGTCGCACATCCGTATGCTGGACGCCAAGGAGCGCGTCACCGAGATCGCCAAGATGCTCAGCAACGACAAGGTCACGCCCGAAGCCTTGCGGGCGGCAGAAGTCTTATTGAAATAAAGGGATTCTTAGTCCTCGTTTCCGACGGCATTCTTCATGATGCCGATTTTCGAACTCTCAATGAAATCCAAGATGAAATCACGGTCTTCCGACGCGGGAAGGTTCTCGCGAATGTACTGCACCGACTGGCTGATGTTCATGCCCACGCTGTAGATCACGCGATACACATCCTGGATGGCGTTGATACGCTCACGCGAGAAACCACGACGCACCAGACCGATGGAATTGACACCTGCGTAACACACTGGATGTCCTGTGCCTGTCTTGACAAATGGGGGAATGTCCTTGTTCACCATAGCGCCACCACAAATCATCACATGGGAGCCGATGCGGCAGAACTGGCTCACTGCGGCAAGTCCGCCGAAGATAGCCCAATCGTCAACCGTGATATGGCCTGCCAACGTGGCGGCGTTGGCCATGATGACATGGTCGCCGAGGTAGCAATCGTGCGCCACATGGGTGAAAGCCATCAGCAGGCAGTCCTTACCCACCACAGTCTTGCCCGAGGCGGCCGTGCCTTTGTTGACCGTCGCCGACTCACGCACCGTGGTGCCGTCGCCGATATAGCAATAGGTGGTCTCACCTTTGTATTTCAAGTCTTGTGGGATGGCCGAAATGACTGCGCCAGGGAAAATCTTGCAGTTCTTTCCGATGCGGGCGCCGTCCATGATGGTGGCATTGGGGCCAATACAAGTGCCGCTACCGATTTCAACGTCTTCGCCAATCCATGCGAAAGCCTCAATCTTCACGTCATCCGCGATACGGGCATTGGGATGGATATAGGCTAAAGGCTGGTTCATGCTTAATATAATAAGGTGTGCTTGATCTTTCTTGCGAAAGCGGTGTTGGAGAAGTGACCCGGCTTCACGGCAGTCACCTTGCCCTTGATGGGACGTCCGACCAAGGTGAGGTCGCCGATGACATCCAACAGCTTGTGACGGGCAGGCTCGTTGTCGAAATACAACTCCACGTTGTTCAAGATACCGCATTCCTTAACGGTGACTTTCGGCTTCTTGAAGAAAGCAGCGATGTGGTCGAGCTCCTCTGACGAGACGTTGCGGTTGACGAACACAATGGCGTTGGTCAGGTCGCCGCCCTTGATAAGGTTACGGCTGATGAGCGTCTCCAACTCATGGAGGAAAACAAAGGTACGGCAAGGAGCAATCTCGTTCTCAAAGTCCTTGAGATCTTTCAGGGTGGCATGTTGCTCGTCCAAAACCCTCGTGTTGTATTTCACCTTCACGTCGATCTCAAAATGGTCGCAAGGCTCCATCTTCAGCTCAATGCCCAGAACCTCGTTCTTGTAAGAGATAGGTTCTTCGATGACAAGATAGTTGCGGGGTGCGTTCTGCTCGACGATGCCCGCCTGGTGGATGGCTTCGACGAAATACTTGCCGCTGCCGTCCATGATGGGGGTCTCTTCCACGTCGATGTCGATGAGCACATTGTCGATGCCCATGCCGCGCAACGAAGCCAAGACATGCTCGACGGTGTAAATCTTCACGCCGCCTTTGCCGAGGGTAGTACCACGGGCAGTATCGATGACATTATCGACATCGGCTTCGATGATAGGCTGATTCTCAAGGTCAATTCTACGAAAACGAATTCCAGAATTTATGGGAGCCGGGTTGAAGGTGAGGGTGCCGCACTGACGCGTGTGGAGGCCTGCTCCTTTTACACTGACTCTATTTTTGAGCGTACATTGTTTCTCCATAAAAAAATCAAATTCGTGGACATCTATTTCCACAAAAAACGTGCAAAGATAGGAATTATTCTTACAGGTGCAAAAAAAAACCGCCCGCAGGGGTCATTTTCCCTCATTTTGGCCCTTCAATTCCGAGAGTTCCTTCTCGAGTTTCTCCAGTTTTCGGGCCATTTCGTCGATATGGCGGAAACGGGCGTTGGAGACCAAATAATTCCTCAGTGGTTGTATCGGCGTACCCATGAACTCCTTGTTCTCTTCCTTGATACTGCCCATGATGCCGCTCTGTCCGCCGAACTTCGACCCGTCGGCGATGGTGATGTGACCGACGAAGCCCGACTGGCCGCCGACCACGCAGTTCTTGCCGAGATGCGTCGAGCCGCTGACACCCACCTGTGCCGCCAGGGCGGAGTTCTCGCCGATCTCCACATTATGGGCCAGATGGATCAGGTTATCCAACTTAACGCCTTTGCAAACTCGTGTCGAGCCCATGGTGGAGCGGTCGATGGTGGTGTTGGCTCCTATTTCCACGTTATCTTCAACGACCACGTTGCCCACCTGCGGAATCTTCTCGTAATGCCCGTCAGGCTGAGGAGCGAAGCCAAAGCCATCGGCACCAAGCACCACGCCGGCATGAAGGATGCAGTTGTTGCCCACTACGGTGTTACGGTAAAGCTTCACACCAGGATAAAGCACAGTGTTGTCGCCGATGATGCAGCCGTCGCCGACATACACCTGCGGATAGACCTTCACGTTGTTGCCGATCTTGGCGTTCTCACCCACAAAGGCAAACTCACCGAGATACAGATTCTCGCCACACTGCGCCGTCGAGGAGACAAAAGCCATAGACGAGACACCTTGCTTGTTTTGCGTCATCTGGTCGTAGAAAGCCAACAACTTGGCGAAGCTGGCGTATGCATCGGGCACTCGGATCAAAGTGGCCTGAATGGGTGCCGTCGCCTCAAAGTCGTCGTTCACAATGACGATGCTCGACTGGGTGTCGTAGATATAGTGCGTGTATTTCGGATTGGCCAGGAAGCTGATCATGCCGGGAGCGCCTTCCTCGATTTTGGCGACATTCCAAACCTCGGCATTGGGGTTGCCTTCCACCTTGCCTCCAAGGATTCCGGCGATTTGCGTAGCGGTAAACTTCATGATTTGAATTTGGGGTATAACGAGAAAACTTTGGATTTAGTATTTGAGACTACGAGACTGCGGGACTGCGAGACTACGAGACGAGCCATGGCCCATAGTCTCGAAGTCTCGTCGTCTTATAGCAGCCGTTCGAAATCGCGTTTCAGGACGACCACGGCCTGCTCGACCATAGGATTGGGCAGCACCACGAGGCTCTGAGCGAGGATGGACACATCCTCTTCGTCCTTTAACTGTTCGAAAGTCTCATTGATCTGGTTGATAAGCTCTTCCTTGGCGTTCACCACCGCGTTCCAAGTAGAGTTGGAGACGTAAAGCTGTTGGGCGAGGTTGTGTTCGAACTCCTCGCGCACGTTTTGCAAGAGTTGAAGATGGAAAAAGCCTTTCTCCATGCCCGGCACATAGACGCGTTTCACCAGCTGGGGCAGCTGCACACGCTCGAGATAGAGCAGGAAACGCTCGTAGGCCTGCACCTTCAGCGGCATGATGATCTTGAGGGCTTGCACCTTCAGTTCCATCTTACTTCCATTGCGGAGTTCGGCGTCCTTCATCCTGATCAGTCGGGACAAAAGTATCATGGCGGCGACCATCAGCAGGAGGCCTGCGCCCATGAGGGAATAGATAATCCAGGTGTTCATCTTAGTAGAATTTGGCCGCAAAGGTACGGTTTTTCATCAAAACATCAACTTTTCGGTGTCACCTATCGAAAAAAGGCCTACCTTTGCCAACCCTAACACAAACAATCACAAACAAAACATACATCATGAGCGAAATCATCCTTTCCAACAGAGTTTTGAACATGGCTGAGTCGGCAACGCTGGCCATGACCAACAAGAGCCGCGAACTGAAGGCCCAAGGCATCGACGTCATCAGCCTGAGCATCGGCGAACCCGACTTCAACACGCCCGAATCGGCCAAGCAAGCCGGTATCGACGCCATCAACGGCAACGACACGCACTATCCGCCCGTGCCTGGCACGCCCGCACTGCGCAAAGCCATCGCCAACAAGCTGAAACGCGACAACGGCCTCGACTACAAAGAGACCGACGTGCTGGTCTCCAACGGTGCCAAGCAAGCCATCAACAACGTGTTGCTGGCTGTCGTCAACGACGGCGACGAAGTCATCATCCCCGCCCCGTTCTGGGTGTCCTACCCCGAGATGGTGAAGCTGGCCGGTGGCGTGCCCGTCATCATCAAGAGCGACATCGCCCACGACTTCAAGATCACGGCCGAACAACTCGAGAAGGCCATCACGCCCAAGACCAAGGTCTTCATGCTCAACACGCCCTGCAACCCCAGCGGCAGCGTCTTCACCAAATCCGAACTGACTGCCATCGCCGAGGTGCTGAGGAAATACCCGAACATCATCATCATTTCCGACGAGATCTATGAGTTCATCCAATACGAGCAGAAGCATGAAAGCATGGGACAGTTCGAGTTCCTGAAGGACCGTCTCGTCCTCGTCAACGGCGTGGCCAAGGGCTATGCCATGACGGGTTGGCGTATCGGTTACATCGCCGCTCCGCAAGCCATCGTGAAGGCTACCAACAAGATCCAGGGCCAAATCACCTCCGGCATCTGCACCATCGCACAAGCCGCTGCCGCCAAGGCCATGGAACTCAGCCCCGAGAACTCCACGGAAATCCAAGAGATGCTGAAGGCCTTCCGTCACCGCCGCGACACCTTCGTGAAACTGCTCAACGAAATCCCCGGTGTGAAGTGCAACACCCCCGCTGGTGCCTTCTATGTCTTCCCCGAGATGAAGTCGTTCTACGGCAAGACTGACGGCGAGACCGTCATCAAGGGCAGCGACGACCTCTGCATGTGGCTACTCTACAACGCCCACGTGGCCTGCGTGGCTGGTAACGCCTTCGGCAACGACGACTGCATCCGCCTGTCGTACGCCACCTCAGAGAACAAACTCATCGAGGCCGTGAAACGCATCAAGGCTGCGCTGGCAAAACTGCACTAATTCCACATTACGAACGCTCCGTTGGCAATAAAGGCGCCGACGGAGCGTTTTTTATCCAAAACCATCGCCTATGTTCGACACCCGAAAAGCTTACGACATCTTCAACCGAGCCATAATAGACTACCACAAGTTCGACGATGTGGACCATCCATGCGAAAACCCTTTCGAGGAAAACACCATCGAATGGCTTCTTTATGGCAAGGCATGGATCGACACGGTGCAATGGCATCTGGAAGACCTCATCCGCGACCCAAACATCGACCCTGTGGAGGCTCTGGCACTGAAACGCCGCATCGACAAGTCGAACCAAGACCGCACAGACCTGGTGGAGCTGATTGACAGCTATTTTTGGGCACAATTCCATGAAGTGAAGCCTGCCGAAAATGCCACGCTCAACACAGAAAGCCCCGCTTGGGCCATTGACCGCTTTTGCATCCTTCAGTTGAAGATCTACCACATGAAGGTCGAAGTGGAACGCACCGATGTCAGCGAGGGACACAAGGCGAAATGCCAAGCCAAACTGGATGTGTTGTTGGAGCAAAACAAAGACCTCAGCACCGCCATCGACCAGCTGATGGAAAGTTACAAAAAGGGCGAGAAGGTGATGAAGGTCTACAAGCAGATGAAGATGTATAACGACCCCGCACTGAACCCGGTGCTCTACGGGCAGAAATGAAAAAGCTCCTCGTCATACGGTTCTCGGCCTTGGGCGACATCGCCATGACGGTGCCTGTCGTCTATGACTTGGCCGTGCAATACCCTGATTTGAACATCACCATGCTCAGCCGTGAGATGGCGAGACCTTTGTTTGAGCGCATGCCCGGCAACGTGCATTTCATCGCCGCCGACCTGAAAGGCCGTCACAAAGGCATGTTGGGCCTCTGCCGACTTTGGCGGGATGCCCATTTGAATGACTTCGATTATATCGCTGATTTCCATGACGTGTTGCGGACACAATGGCTTCGCGCCGAGAGTTGTCTGCACTGCAAGAAAATCGCAAAAATCGACAAGGGACGCAAAGGCAAAAAAGCCTTGACGCGACAGAAAAACAAGGTTCTCGTCCAGCAAGCCACCTCGTTTGAGCGCTACACCACGGTGTTGGAACAGTTAGGCTTCACCATCAAACCACAATTTGTAAAGCTGGATTATTCTGCTTTTTGCGAGACGCAAAAAGCGGCCAATGAGACATGGATCGGCATTGCGCCCTTCGCCAAGCATCCCGCCAAGGTTTACCCAATGGACAAGATGGAGGAAGTCATCAAGACCTTGAGCCAAAGGGAAAAGACCACCGTTTTTCTCTTCGGTGGCGGTGATGACGAGAAACGACAAATCGCAGAGCTTTGTGCCAAATACCCCAATGTTCAAGCCGCCCAAAGCCAACAAGGTTTGAAAGGTGAGCTTGCCCTCATGGGCCAGTTGGACGTGATGCTCAGCATGGACTCCGCCAACATGCATTTGGCTTCCTTTGTCGGGACCAGAGTCGTCTCCATCTGGGGCGGCACCCATCCCTTCGCCGGTTTCTTGGGCTGGAACCAAAAAGAGGAAGATTGCATCCAGTTGGATTTGTCCTGCCGTCCCTGTTCGGTGTATGGCAACAAACCCTGCTTCAGGGGCGACTATGCCTGCATGAACGGCATCACGCCGAGCCAAGTCGTCGAAAAACTGGTGCGGTCATGAGCATCTCCCCCATCGCGGCCATGTTCGACCGCATCTCGCCCAAGTATGATGCGCTCAACCACCTGCTCTCCCTCAATATAGACAAAGCATGGCGGAGGAAGGCCGCCAAAACCGTAGCCAAACGCCATCCCGAAACCATCCTTGACCTCGCCACGGGCACGGCGGATTTGGCCATCGCCTTGGCGAAACGCAACCCGCAGGCCCAGATCGTAGGCATGGACATCGCCGAGAAAATGCTGGAGATTGGGAAAGAGAAAGTCAAGAAACTAGGCTTGGACAACCAAATCGAGTTGCAATTGGGAGACGCTGCAAGCTTACCTTTCGAGGACTGCAGCTTCGACGCCGTCACCGTCGCCTTTGGCGTGCGCAACTTCGAGGATTTGGAGCAAGGCCTCGCGGAAATCGAGCGTGTGCTGAAGCTTGGCGGACAGGCAGTCATATTAGAGTTCTCCATGCCGCATCGGTTCCCCGTGAAGCAGCTGTACAGGTGCTATTTCAAACACCTCCTTCCCAAAATCGGGCGCGCCGTATCAAAAGACCCCAACGCCTACGATTACCTCCCCACCTCGGTGGAGCGATTCCCGAAACCGAACGACTTCATCGGGATAATGGCATCACACAAACTGACAAACGGTCATGCCAGGCCCTTGTCCTTGGGGATTGCCACATTATACACTGCCACAAAAGCCTAAGATATTTGTTTTTTTCCTATTTTTGCCGCCGCTTCCGTGCAATAAAAGCGGACACACCTCGTTTATCAAACGTTTAATACCATTGCATCTTGAAAAACGCACTAAAAATATTGACAGTCGCACTGTTGCTGGCCGCAACGGTCATCCCGGCGCAAGCCCAGAGGAGGGTGATCCACTACCTGCCCAGATACGAGCAAGAGCCTTACCATTTTGGTTTCCTGTTGGCTTTCAACCAGATGATGTATACCGTGAAGACGGCAGAAAACTACCAGAACACTCCGCAGCCTGCCGACTCATGGCCCAACGGCCCCTACAGCATCCAAAACACGCAATGCCTCTATGTCTACAACATGGAGACCCTGCTGACGCCGGGCTTCACCGTGGGCATCATCGGGAGCAAGCGCCTCGGCCGATATTTCGACCTGCGTTTCATCCCCTCGCTCAGTTTCAGCGAACGTCGCATGCGCTACAACATCGCCATCCAGGACCTCGACGGCAACATCGAGATGAAGACGTTCACCAAATCCATCGGCACCACCTTCGTCGAGTTCCCACTCAACATCAAATACCGCTCAAAACGATACAACAACATTGGAGCCTATGTCTTTGGCGGCGTCAACCCCAAGCTTGACCTGGCTTCCCAGAAAGACAACAAGGAAAGCATCAACGGACAGGAATTCATCAACAACCTCGTCACCAAGCGCTTCGACTGTGCCGCCGAGTTGGGTGCCGGTTTCGACATCTACAACCAGTGGTTCAAGATGGGCATCGAGGTCAAGATGAGCTACGGCCTGCTCGATATCGTGAAGAACGAAGCCTTCATCTACACCGCGCCTATCAACCAACTGCGCAACAAGCTCTTCCAAGTGTCCTTGTTATTCGAATAATCATATTTACACAAAATATTGATTATCAAAAAACTAGAAAAATATTATCATTTTTCTCGCCAAAATTATTGTGGATAACGAAAAAATGTCTACTTTTGCAGCGTCAAAAATGACACGAAGTGGTCTCTTCGTCTAGTCTGGTCAGGACGTCAGGTTTTCATCCTGGTAACTCGGGTTCAAATCCCGGAGAGACTACCACAGCCCGCCAAATGCGGGCTTTTTTATTATTGCTACCATACACACTATGAAAAAGCTACAAGTCGTCATCAGCCACCAATACGACCCCTTCCTCAACCGTGCTGTTGAGCAGTATCTCACCGAACATCAAGAGGAAGACACCGTCACGATGTACCTCTGGAAGAACCAGCAGACCGTGGTCATCGGCTATAACCAGAACCCCTATTCGGAATGCAACGTACAGCTGTTGCTTGACGAAGGCGGTCATCTGATGCGTCGCGGCACGGGTGGTGGCGCCGTCTACCACGACTTGGGCAACATCAACTTCTCGTTCGTCGCCGACAAGGCATTGTACGATGTGCGCAAGCAGCTCTCCGTCATTCAAGACGCACTCCTCGCCTACGGTCTGCAAGCCGAGATCTCGGGGCGCAACGACCTCACCTGCCAAGGGCGCAAGTTTAGCGGCAATGCCTTCTCGAAAGGACAAAGAAACGACCTGCACCACGGCACCATCCTCATCAAGACCGACGGCGCAATGATGCAGCGTTACCTCATCGTCGACAAGGCCAAACTGATGAAAAACGGGGTGAAGAGCGTGGCCAGCCGTGTCATCAACCTCAGCGAACTTGTACCAGAACTGACCTCGGAAAGCATCAAGCAGCCGTTGATTGCCTCGTTTGAAAAGGTGTATGGCGGCAAGGCCACTGTTTTGGACTTCGACACCTTTATTAATAACACGGAAGTGCAAGCCATCCGCGAGCATATCGCATCGAACGAGTTCCTCTTTGGCCGTTGGAGACAATTCAAGACCACGAAAAAAGCCCAATTCCCTTGGGGCAATGTCGACATCGCCTTACATATCGACGAAGCCAAGGCCATCATCACCGAGGCACAGATCGCCTCCGACTGCCTTGAGCCCGAGACCATCCGTCAGGCCGAACAACTTTTGCAAGGCGGCAGCACCAAGACCATGCCGATGTTTGATACCTCCAATGAAATCATCAAGGACATTGTGCATTTGATTTATAATTGAGCGTAATTTGCTAATTTTGTCGCCCAATTATCAATTATAAATTGTCAATTCTCAATTAAATGAAATACTATCTTCTCCCCTTAGGCTGCCAGATGAACTTGAGTGACACGGAGCGCGTGCGCACGGTGCTCAACGGCATGGGCTTCGTTGAGACCGACAAAGAAGACGAGGCCACCATCCTCGGCATCATCGCCTGCTCGGTGCGCCAGAAAGGCATCGACAAGGTGTATGGCCGCATCGAGAAATGGAACGCCATGAAGAACCGTCAGAACGTCATCACCTTCGTGTCGGGCTGCATCCTGCCCGCCGACCGCCTGCGTTTCCTCAAGCTCTTCGACCTGGTCTTCGCCATGAACGAGCTGCCCAACTTCCCCGACATGATCCGCCAATACGGCATCGTCACGCCAGTCTCGTTGCGCTTTGGAGAAGAGATTGAATATCAGCCTGTAGTCAAGCCGTTGGCACCCTTGTTCCATAAGGACGACAAAATCAACCCATCGGCCAACATGGACAAGTTCTGGGCCATCACGCCGACGCAGACCTCCACTTTCGAGGCCTTCATCCCGATTCAGAATGGTTGCAACAAGTTCTGCACCTACTGCGCTGTGCCTTACACCCGTGGTCGCGAGGTGTCGCGTCCCTCGGAAGAGATTCTGGCCGAGCTGAAAGACCTCGTCGAGAAAGGCTACAAGAGCATCACTTTGTTGGGACAAAATGTCAACTCATACGGCCTCGACAAAAAAGGCGAAGAGATTGACTTTGCTGAGCTGCTGCGCCGCGTGGGTGAATTTGGCAAGGCCTCGGGCAAGGAGTTTTGGGTGTATTACACTGCGCCGCATCCCCGCGACATGAAAGACGACGTCATCGAGGTGATGGCGCAATACGACTGCCTCGGCAAGCAAATCCACATCCCCATCCAGTCGGGCGACGAGAACATGCTGCAACGCATGAACCGCCACCACGACCTGGCCACCTATCGACATATCATCGAGACCATCCGCGAGAAACTGCCGACAGCCACCATCTTTACCGACATCATCGTGGGCTTCACCCATGAGACCGAAGAGGAATTCGAGAACACGCGCAAGGCCATGGAGGAGTTCAAGTACAATATGGCGTTCATCGCACAATACAGCGTGCGTCCCGGTGCCGTGGCTTCGGAATGGGACGACGACGTGCCCAAAGAGGTGAAACGCCAGCGTTACCACCGCCTCACCGAGGAGCTGATGAAGCACAGCCTTGTTTACAACCAAGGCCTCATCGGGCAGACCGTCAAGATGCTTGTGGAGAGCCACGACCGCAAGAACGGCTACCTCACTGGGCACACTGAAGGCAAGATTGTCATTCGATTTGCTTCGAGAGACACGAAACTGATTGGGCAGATCGTGAAGGTTAAGGTCACATCAGCTTCGCCGTTGTCAATTGAGGGAGAACTGGTACAATGATACATGTTAATCGCTGACATGAGAAATCCAAAATCCCACATCTTGCTTGTTTTCATGCTGTTTGCGGTAGGAAATTCAATTTTTGCCCAATCATGCCAGCCGTCTGCCGATTCCCTGAATACAATAAATTATAAGGCTTGCACGGCCTATTGGTCGGAGGATTTCCAAACAGCGTATTCTCTATATTCGAAGTTGGATTCGATTGAGCCTATTGGTGGATTTTATGATTTGTGGTATTATTATGTCACTGCCGAAATTGAGAACCACCCATTAAAAAGCAAAGAGCTGTTGTTTCGCTTGGTGGCAAAAGGTTTGGATAAAGGTGGAGCAGAGCAATTGTTCCTGCATGATATTGGCTTGTTTGAACGCGCTTATTGGCATGAATTGGATTCACTTATTAGCCTTGAGGAAAGCAAAAGATGTCATCCTTTCATTGATTCGCTGGCGGCGATGGCAGAGATTGACCAAGCCGTCAGGAGAGAGCCTTGGTCCGAGGAGAACAGGCAAAAAGTGATTGCCATCGATTCAACAAATACCGCCAAACTTGAAGCATTAATTACAAAATATGGTTTCCCGACATGGAAATTGGTGGGACGCGAAGGCTCGCATAATGCCTGGTTGATTGCCCAACATTCCCATACCCTTTTGCCTTGGTATCTGACACAACTCAGACAAGCCGTGCAGGAAAACAATGCGGATAGTTATGATCTCGCCTATATGGAAGACCGTTTTTTGATGCAGCAAGGGCAGCCTCAAATCTATGGTTCCCAAATGTCGTGGAGAATTGTTGCTGATGATACCATTAAGGGTTTCTATCCTATCGTCGATGTCGAGCATGTCAATGAGCGCAGGCTTCCTGTCGGTTTGTGCCCAATCGAATTCATTTCACGAACTTATTTGGGAACGGATTCTATTATTATACTCAAAGAAACACCACTTATTGAGGAAAAGAAATGAAAAAACCACTCTTTGTCTTGTTGGCCATAGTTGCCTTAGCCCTAAACAGTTGCCGTATGCCACGCGAAATGCTGTGGGACATGATGGTGATGCCGTTTTCAGGGATGGACAAGGAACAAGTACACAACATCGACAAGTTCATGCCGGATTGCCCACACGTCCAGTTTGAGTTTGACGCGCAATACGATGACAGTTTGAAGCAGAATGAGCGTTATTTCCTCAATACGCAGAGCGCACAAAAAGGATCCTATTCGCTTATACAAACACGAATGTATGATTCGACCGGACGCATTGTCGGCGGCTATGAGATTTGCATGGGCAACGCTAAATTCCTTGAAATCTTTGAGAACGTGCCTATTGCAAGCAAATATGAGCAGGTGAACGGGTACGTCAATCCCAAAGTGAGTTTTTACAATGATGTTCATTTTCTCGTGGCCACCGAACAAGAAAAACAAAAACTATTGGAAGAAACACAAAACTTTGATTATACACTCATGGTAATATGGCCCAGCAGTTCACGCTACTACACGAAAAGACACCTTCGCCAAGTGCGGCATTATGTAAGGCGGTTTGGCGAAGAATACAAGCTTCGAGTGGTTTATGTGCATTTGCCGTTGAAAGGCACAAGCGATTAGAGTGGGATGGATTGAAAAGTATGAAGAAAATGAATAAGAAAATCTCCTTCAAGACATTAGGCTGCCGCGTTAACCTGTATGAGACCGACGCTCTGGCGTCACGTTTCAAGGCGGCGGGCTACGACATTGCCGACAGCGATGCCGACGCCGATGTCTTTGTCGTGAACACTTGCACCGTCACCAACACCAGCGACCAGAAATGCCGTCAGGCCATCCACCAGATTCGACGCAAGCACCCCGAGGCTTTGGTTGCTGTCACTGGCTGCATGGTCAATCATAGGAAAGAGGAACTTTTAAAGTCGGGCATTGCCGATTATGTCATCGACAACGAGCGCAAGGCTGCCTTGTTCGACATCATCGACGAGCATTTCAAGACTGGCCACAGCGACCCCGAGGGTTACGACCGTGACCTCTTCAGCTACCAGCCTGCCTTCGACACCTTCCACACCCGCAGCCTCATCAAGATCCACGATGGCTGCAACAACTTCTGCTCCTACTGCATCATTCCTATGGTTCGTGGCAGGGCCACTAGCCGTCCCGCCGAGGATATATACAATAATGTGCGCGAAGTCGTCGCTCACGGCTTCAAGGAAGTCGTGCTGACGGGTGTCAACATGGGGCGCTACCAATACGAACGCACCAACTTCGAGCAGCTGGTTGAAAACATCCTAGCAATTGATGGCGACTTCCGCGTGCGCGTCTCCTCCATCGAGCCTGACCAGTTCAGCGACCACTTTTTGCAGCTCTTCCAGCACGAAAAGTTGGCCCCCCACATGCACATCTGCCTGCAAAGCGGATCCGATGACACCTTGAAACGCATGCACCGCTTTTACACCATCGTCCAATTCCGCGACATGTGCCACCGAATCAAGGCCTTCCGTCCCGACTTCAACCTCACCACCGACATCATTGTGGGCTTCCCAGGCGAGACTGAGCAGACCTTCAAAGAGAGTTGCGACTTCGCCAAGGAAATCGGCTTCAGCCACATCCACACCTTCAAATACTCGGTGCGCACCGGTACCAAAGCCGCCACAATGCCCGACCAGGTGCCCGAGAAGGTGAAAACCGAACGCAGCGAGGCGATGCGACAAATCTCGTTGGAGAACAAAATCAAGTATTTTGAATCCATGCAGGACAAAACACAACGCATGTTGATCGAGCGCATCGACAGCAGAGGCGTGGCAAGAGGCTACGGCGAGAACTATATCCCTGTCATCCTCAACAACTGCGATATCGAAAAGAACACCTTTATTAATATAAGGCTAGGTGAAATCCTCCGTCGCGACAACGAAGAAAAGATGTCATTCAATTGTGAACCAACGAATTAAACATTTAAAAGAAAAAATTTCATCTTTTTGGCTTGGGTTTCACGAAAAAGTTGTAATTTTGCAGCCCGAATTCGAAAGAATCGACGCAATTAATCAAGAAGATTTATAGCAAAAAGGAAATAGAGATATGGCAAATCACAAAGATGCAATCAAGAGAATCCGTCAGACAGAGAAGAGACGCTTGCACAACCGTTACTATGCCAAGAACATGCGTAACGAGGTCAAGAAATTCAGGGCTTTAACCAGCAAGTCGGAGGCCGAGGGTCAGCTTTCGAAGTTGTACTCCATCATCGACAAGGTCGCCAAGCGCGGTATCATCCACAAGAACAAAGCCGCCAACCTGAAGTCGAAGCTGTCGAAGTTTACGGCAAAATTGGCATAATTGGAAGTTTTATTCATACATGTTGGTGCCCCTTCTCTACAGAAGGGGCTTTTTTGCTTGTAGTAAGCCAAAAATTGCCTATTTTTACCGCCCAATAACACCATCAAGCCATGACCAAGAAGAAAACCATCAAGGAATGGGCCAAGGACGACCGACCGCGCGAGAAGATGATCGCGAAAGGCAAGGCCGCCCTCAGCGACTCCGAGCTTTTGGCCATCCTGTTGCGTACGGGCAAGGAGGGACAGTCGGCGGTGGAACTGGCGCGCATACTCCTTGACAGCGTCGGCAACGACCTCATCGGGCTATCCAACCTCACCTTGGACGAATTGATGAAACACAAGGGCATAGGGAAGGCCAAGGCCATCACCATCATGGCGGCTTTGGAACTCGGCAAACGCCGTCGCGCCGCCGCAGCCAATACGCCCGCCGAGGTGAAAGACTCCAAAGACTCTTTTGAGCGCTTCCTTCCCTACATCGACGACATGAAGCAAGAGCACTTCCTGGTCATGTACCTCAACCAAAGCAACCATGCGCTGAAGGTGGAATGCATCAGCAACGGCGGCACCACCAACGTCATCGCCGACCCGAAGATCATCTTCAAGAATGCCTTGGTGCTGAATGCCACCTGCATCATCCTGGGCCACAACCATCCCTCGGGCAACCCACGTCCCAGCGACGACGACCGCCAACTGACCAAAAAGCTGATTGCAGCGGGCAAGCTCTTGGACATCGCCGTCATCGACCATATCGTCATCGGCAACGAACGCTACTACAGCTTCCGCGACCACGGAGAAATGACCTATTGAAAAACAAAAAGCCTATGAAACTCGTCACCATCATAGGGGCACGCCCCCAAATCATCAAAGCCGCGGCACTGAGCCGCGCCATCAGGAACCATTATGCCGACCGCATACAGGAAGTCATCGTACACACAGGACAGCACTACGACGAGAACATGTCGCAGGTGTTCTTCGACGAGCTGGGCATTCCCCACCCCGACTACAACCTACACGTCGGCTCGGCCTCACACGGCGTGCAGACGGCCCGCATGACGGAAGGCATCGAGGACTTGTTGACAAAAGAGCAACCCGACTTCATCGTGCTCTACGGCGACACCAATTCGACCCTCGCCGGTGCCGTGGCCGCCGCCAAGATTCATGTGCCCATCGTCCACATCGAGGCAGGACTGCGTTCGTTCAACAAGAGCATGCCCGAGGAGATCAACCGCATCGTGTGCGACCACTGCTCCACCCTGCTCTTCACTCCCACCAAGGCGGGATTGGACAACCTGAAACGAGAGGGGTTCCCTATAGACGAAAGCGGCGTTTCGACAGGCTCAACGGCCGCCGCCCCAACCATCGACAACCCGAAGGTCTACCACTGTGGCGACATCATGTACGACAACAGCCTGCATTTTGCCAGTGTCGCCGAGGAGAAGACCGACATCATACAGCGTTTGGCATTGGCTGGCAAGCCTTTCATCCTCGCCACCATCCACCGCGACAGCAATACCGACCATCCTGAGCGGCTTAACGCCATCTTTGACGCGCTGATCCAACTCTCCAAAGAAGTCCAAGTCGTGCTGCCCTTGCATCCCAGGACGGCCAAACTGCTGAAGACCAACTTGGACAGCGATAAACAGGCGCAACTTTTCAACCGCCCCAACATCAGCCTCATCCCGCCCGTGTCATTTTTGGAGATGATTGCCTTGGAGCGTCACGCACAACTCGTCATGACCGACTCGGGTGGCGTGCAGAAGGAAGCCTATTTCTTCAAGAAGCCCTGCGTCATCCTCAGACCCGAGACAGAATGGGTGGAGATTGTGGAGACCGGCAACGCCATCCTCGCCGACGCCGACGAAAGCCGCATCATGGAGGCATGGAAGCATTTCCAGGACAACCCTCCAACCACCTTCCCAGAAATCTTCGGCGACGGCCATGCCGCCGAATTCATGCTTGAGCAAATGTTACTCACCAACGAAACAAAGTAAAATGAAAAAGACTACCCTATTTCTTCTTTGTGCCTTCACGCTGCTTTTCAATGCGGCGCAAGCGCAATGGCAGCCCATGAACGGTCCCCAAGGACGTTATGTCAGGAGTATCCTCTGCACCGACAGCCTCTATTATGCTGCCACGGGCGGAGGCGTCTTGGTGAGTAGCGACAAAGGCCTCAACTGGGAGTTCCGCAACAACGGGCTCACCTCGTGCGACACCAAATGTCTCGTCACCTATAACGACACGGTGTTCCTCGCCACCGACGAGAACATCTTCCGCACCACCGATGGTGGCCTCCACTGGACGCCAGACCCCTACCTGCACAACCATTACATCAAGCACATAATAGTCCACCACGGTTCGCTCCTCGCCTCGACCTACGTTCAAGGCGTATACCAGTCCATTAATGGCACCCAAGGCGAATACCTCACGGGCATCTTCCCCAGCGACGTGCGCTATCCCTATTTCATGTCCGACAACGAAGAGGCCATCTTCATCGCCACCTATAGACGCGGCGTCTACCGTTCCTTCAACGACGGCGCCACGTGGGAATCGTGCAACAATGGTCTGAACAGCGATGTCCTTGGCATCTATTGTCACAACGGGAAGGTCTTTGCCACCGTTCTCGGACAAGGCGTCATGGCTTCGAGCGACAACGGCGACACCTGGACGAGTGCCAACCTCAACAAACAAGCCAAGGGCTATGCCCATCTGGGTGACACGCTCTATGCCGCCTGCATTGGCGATGGGGTCTTCGCTTCCTACGACAACGGCGTCACCTGGCATGACGTCAACACCAACCTTCCGTCAAAGAGCCTTTGGTGCATGGATGCCCGCGACGGCTACCTCTTCGTCGGCGACACCCAAGGCCGCATCTACCGAGGCAACAGCGACGGTACAGGATGGATCCGTACCAACACACCCACATTCCTTGCCTCTGTGGGTAACATCGGCATCAGCGGCGGGCGCATCTTGGCCGCCACTCACGGCTCCGACATGTTCTACACCGACAATGGCAGCACCTGGACTCAAAGCAGCAACATCGGGACGGTGGAAATCCGTGGCATGATGGTAGAAGACAACAATGTGTTCATCGGCACCGACATGCTGGGCAGTTTCCTCTCCACCAACAAAGGCACTTCGTTCAACTCGGCCGGATCAGGGCTACCCGAGGCCCAATGGCTCCAGAGCCTCCTGCGCTGCGGCACCCAAATCGTTGCAGGAAGCAAAGACAGGATGTATGTCTCCTTCGGTCTTGGCCAGCAATGGTATGTACCCACCTGCTTGCCACTTGACATTGACGTCGTCGACCTCACCTGGGACGGCAGTATCATGTATCACGTCTCCTACGACGGCGTGTTGCGCCACAGTCGCGAGCAAGGCTCCAACTGGCAAGTGCTCAACTCCCCCTTCGAAGGTGTCAACTACACCACTTTGCGTCACCACAACAACGGCCTATACTTGGGCACACGTGAGCACGGTCTCCACTTCAGCGACGACATGGGCGAGACCTGGCAGGCCGTCGACGCACTGCCTGCCGACGCCACCATCAGGCGTATCACCACCACCGACACCATCATCGCCGTGGGCTGCGAAGACGGCTCCATCTATCTGAGATACGACCACAGCGGCGAATGGCAGCGGTTGGAAAACATACCTGTCGATGGTCCCATCCTCGACATCTGCATCGCTGGAGAGCTCATCTACGCCTCTCCCATGGCCGCCGGCATTTGGTACACTGAACTGCCCGCCATGCCTGATTTCGTTGAAGAATCGAACACAATCGCACTGACCATCGTACCCAACCCTGCCACAACCCATATCACCATCTCGCTCAGCGAGCCCTTACGCAATGCCGAGCTGAGCATCTACGACCTTCAAGGGAAAGTCTGCTACAGCTGCAAGATGCTAGGCAACAGGCACGAGATATCCACACATGATCTTCCGACAGGAATCTATTTCGTGAAAGTGGCGGGCGACAAGGCCTCTATCGTCCAAAAAGTAGCGATTCTGCACTAAATCAACTTTTTTTGGTTTTAGGTGTTGCAGATTAAAAAAAATTCCGTACCTTTGCACCCGCTAAATAAGCACATACTATTATCAATTTAATCATTTAACAATCAAATAGTTATGAATCAGTACGAAACCGTTTTCATTTTAACTCCCGTTTTGTCTGAAGAACAGATGAAGGAAGCGGTAAAGAAGTATGAAGATCAACTGACCAATCGTGGTGCAGAGATCGTTCATGAAGAGAGCTGGGGCATGCGCAAGCTTGCCTATCCCATCCAAAAGAAGTCCACGGGCTTTTACCAACTCATTGAGTACAAGGCCGAAGGTACTGTGATCGCCGATGTCGAAACCGAACTGAAGCGTGACGAGCGCATCTTGCGCTTCCTCACCGTGAAGCTCGACAAGCACGCTATTGCCTACAACGAGAAGAAACGTAGCAAGAAAGCCGAAGCTGCTGCTGAAGCCCAAGCCTAATGTTGAACAATTAAAAAAGAAGAAAAATGGCACAAGTGAATAACAACAACGACATCAAATATCTGACTCCCATCGCAGTCGATACCAAGAGAAAGAAATACTGCCGCTTCAAGAAGAACCGCATCAAGTACATCGACTACAAGGATGCCGACTTCTTGCTGAAGTTTGTCAACGAGCAAGGCAAGATCCTGCCTCGCCGCATCACTGGCACTTCAACGAAATACCAGCGCAAGGTCGCCCAGGCCGTCAAGCGTGCCCGTCACCTCGCCCTGATGCCATTCGTAGCAGATTGTTTGAAATAATTTGAAGGAGGACAACACATGGATATCATTCTGAAACAAGACGTCGCCAACTTAGGCTACAAGAACGACATCGTCACCGTGAAGGCTGGTTACGGCCGCAACTACCTCATCCCTCAGGGCTTCGCCATCCTCGCCACCGAGCGCAACCGCAAGATCTTGGCCGAAGAGATTCGCCAACAGGCCCACAAGGAAGAGAAGATCAAGAACGAGGCTCTTGAGAAGGCCAAGGCCCTGGAAGGCCTGAAGCTGCAAATCCCCGCCAAGGCTGCTGCCACGGGTAAGATTTTCGGCTCGGTCAACACCATCATGATCGCCAACGCCATCAAGGAAGCCACCGGCATCGAAGTGGACCGCAAGCACATCGTCCTCAACGAAGACGCCATCAAGGAAGTAGGCGACTACACCGCCAAGCTGAAACTCCACAAGGAGGTTGCTGTCGACATCGACTTCAACGTCTTTGCCGAATAATAGGATAAACTTTTTCATAATTTTGAGGCTGTCTCTTTACCGAGGCAGCCTTTTTTGTATTTTTGCGCTGATGATTACCAAAAACACCATAAGACAAATCGCTTCCCTGCGCCAGCAGAAGTTCCGCAAGGAGCTGGGGCTTTTCGTCGTGGAAGGTCGCAAGATAGCGGAAGAGCTGCTGCGCTCTGATTTCGAGGCCGTGGGACTCTATGCCACCGAGGCTTTCCTTGCCGACCACCCAGCCTTCGCTGACGCCGAAGTCGTCAGTGAGGTACAAATGCAGCAGATGAGCGGACAGGACACGCCGCCCGGCATCTTGGCCGTAGTCAGAATTCCGCAACAAGGCGAGATCAAGACCTCCTCGCGCCTCGTCTTGGCATTGGACGGCATCGCCAACCCTGGCAACATGGGTACGCTCATCCGCACGGCCGAATGGTTCGGCATCCATGACGTGGTGTGTAGCATGGACTGTGTGGAGCTATGGAACCCCAAGACGGTGCAGGCCACCATGGGCTCGTTGTTCAGGATGAAGGTCTGGAAGACTGATTTGGCAGATTATCTCCGCCAAGCACAAAATGAAAACAAAGCCATTTATGGGGCTTTGCTGGAAGGAAAGAACCTGTTCCAGATGGAAGCGAGACCCGAAGGCATCCTCGTCATCGGGAGCGAGTCGCACGGCATCAGGGCCGACGTCTTGCCTTGCATCACTCATCCCGTCACCATCCCACGGGTAGACGGCAGTGCGACCGAGTCGCTCAACGCCGCCGTGGCTGGCGCCATTCTAATAGCCGAAATGACCAAATAAAAAAAACCGCCTCAATGAGGCGGTTTTTTTCTGTTCCCTAAGGAATTGCTTACTTCACGATGACAACGCGCTGGACGCTGTTGTTGCCATTGTTGTCATACACGCTGAAGAAGTAGACACCGGCTTCAACATTCATGTCGATGCTGTTGACCATGTTGTCGAGCTTCACCACGCGGACGAGCTGACCAGCCACATTGTAGATGGCCACGCTGTTCAGGTTCTCACCTTCGAGGGTGACCTGCGAAGTGGCGGGGTTAGGATAGATGTTGGCGAGTTGAGAAGCAACTTCCTCAACGGCAGTGATGTCAACCGTGAGGGTGACGGGGATCTCAACATGCGGCAGTTCTTCATCGTTGGTGTTGATGATGAGGTTGGCATTGTAATCGCCATTGTCCAGACCGATGGAGTTGAGGGTGAGGGTGATGGTCTCGCTCTGACCGCCCATGATGGCACCTTCATTCTTGTTGATGGTGGCCCAGGTGGCGGGGATGAGTTCGCCTTCGCAGTTGACGGTGATCAGCCATGCACCACCGAAGCTACCAGCGCTGTAGCAGTGGCTGAAGCTGTTGCCGTTGGTGCTGAGCCAGTTACCATCTTGCTCTTCGCCATATTCGCCGCCGTCCATGCTCAGAGGATACTCGCCAGCAACTTGTTCGAGTTGGACGGTAGCCCACATGGCTTGACCAGTCATATAGATTTCTTCGTCAAAAGTAGCAGTGATCCAAGTACCGGCAGCCGTCGAGTTGACGGTCTTTTCGGCGAGGAGTTCACCGGGTTGGTTGTGCAAGCCTTGACCATAGATACGGAAGATGTAGTTGTGGTCAGCGCTCTGATAGTCGTCATAGATATAATACTCAGCGGACACGATTCTCATACCCATAGCGGCACCGGCATAAGCGGTGGCAGGCAGACGGATACCCATCTCGCGGGTGTAAGCATCGGAAGAGCCGATACCAGAGGCAACTTCACCATTGTGGTAGTAAAGCTCAGCGGTCTGCGAGCCAGCGCCACCTTCACCGAAGTCGAGCCAGCCAGCCCAGTCGCCGATGGAGTTACCCGTATTGTCGATGGTGATGTCAACGGTGGTCATGTCGTCTTCGCCGAGGGTCTCTTCGATAGCATCGGGAGTGATGGTAAGTTCAGGAGCGCTTTCGCCACCGATCTTCTTGAAGCTGAAGTTGTCGAGGTAGTACTCGGAAGTAGCGGCATTCTCAGGCGGATAGAAGTTCATGGCGGCGAGGGTACGGCCGACCACGTTGTTGCCGAAGCTGTCCAAGCTCCACTGCCAAGTGCAGACGAGCACTTCGTCCTCACCAGGAGCAGTGTAGTAGTAGTTAGCAACATCGGTGTCGGTGTCGACATTCAAGCGGAAGTGCATCCACTCGTCATAAACAAGGCCAGTCATCGTGGCAGTACCGTTGCTACCAGCGTGGATGGTACCTTGGCCAGGAGCGCTGGTCGAGTTCTGACCATCGTTGGTCAGGTGGAGGTAGCACTGGAAAGCCCAGGTGCTGTTGGAGCCAGCGAAGTGGTGCAGGATGTTGAAGTAACCGTTCTTGCCTTCGGGGATGAGGATGTCAAACTCGAGGTCGTAGTTACCGTTCTCTTCGTCGCCGAGGAGGAGGACCTGGTCGTTGCCATAGGTCAGGTGACCGCATTGGGTATCATCGAAGTTGGCAACAACGCCGTCTTCATTGCCACCAGGTTGGTTGCTCCAAGTGGTCCACCAGTCGTGACCAGCATTGACAGCTGCTTGGGCAATCTTGTCACCGACATTGTACTCTTCGAAGGGTTCGAAAAGCAGCACTTCGTCGTTGCTTTGCAGCGTGACGGTGAGGTTGTCGAGATAGTACTCGGAAGTGGCGGCATTCTCAGGCGGATAGAAGTCCATGGCGCCGAGGACACGGTCAGTTTGGTTCTCACCAAAGCTGTCCAAACTCCACTGCCATTCGGCATAGAGTTCTTCGGACTGGCCAACCACGTTGAAGTAAAGTTGGGCAACGTCGTTGTCGGCATCGACATGGACGCGGAAGTGCATCCATTGGTCGTAGACGCAAGGCAGGTCGCAGGTACCGTTGCTACCAGCGTGCACGGTGCCGTGGCCGGGAGCCTGGGTCGAGTTCTGACCGTCGTTGGTCATGTGCATGTAAACCTGCATGGCCCAGGTGCTGTTGGAGCCAGCGAAGTGGTGCAGCACGTTGAAGTAACCATTCTTGCCATCCGGAACGTAGGCATCGAACTCAAGGTCGTAAACACCCGTCGAGTGGTCGCCGAGCATGACAACCTGGTCATTGTTGAAGGTGAAGTGGCAAGCCATCGAGCCACCAGCTTCAGCGAAGACACCGTCTTCATTGCCGCCAGGAGCGTTGCTCCAAGTGGTCCACGGGTCACCGAGGGTCTGAGCGATCTTAGCGCCTGCAGGGCAGTCGTTGAAATCGAAGCTCAACTGAGCGAAAGCATTGCCGCAAACAAAGGCAATCATCGCAATGAGTAAAGAAACTTTCTTCATTTTTTTGAAATTTTAGTTAATTATAAGTTAAGTGTATGTTCAGAAAAGTGCACAAAATGCGCTGCAAATATAACCAAAAAATTGTTTAGTGCAAGAGGAAAAAGGGATTTTTTTAGTTGAGGGTTGAGTGTTGAGAGTTTAGAGTCAGTTGAGAGTTGAAAGTGTAGAGTTGAGGGGTTAAAGGTAAAGGTTTAGAGCCAGTTTAGAGTTGGGATTTCGCTTCTTTCCAGTAGGCGATCATCTCGTCGAGGCTGAGATGCTGCACGCCTTTGCCTTGCTCGCGGGCTTTCTGCTCGACGTAGGCGAAACGCTCGCGAAACTTCTTGTTGGTCTTCTCAAGGGCATCGTCGGGGTTCACGCCGATATAGATGCCATAGGCCGCCAAGGCGAAGAGCAGGTCGCCGTATTCCGCCTCGATGTTGTCCGCGTTATCAGGTTTTTGCAATTCTTCAAAGAGTTCTTTCTTCTCCTCCTCCACTTTCTGCCAAGCCTGCTCGGCATCGGGCCAGCGGAAGCCCACGCCTGCCGTTTTCTGGTGCATGCGGTAGGCTTTCAGCAACGACGGCAGTCCATCAGGAACACCACCCAACACACTGCGGTTGTGCTCGCGTTCCAACTTGATCTTCTCCCAATTCTGTTCCACCTGCTCAGCATTCTCAACATGCTCGTTGCCAAAGATATGCGGATGACGCACAATCATCTTGTCGCAGATGCCGTTGAGTACGTCAGCGATATCGAAGGCACCCTGTTCCTGCCCTATCTTGGCGTAGAAGACGAGGTGCAACATGAGGTCGCCAAGTTCCTTCTTCACCTCGTTGAGGTCGTCGTTGAGGATGGCTTGGCTGAGTTCGTAGGTCTCCTCGATGGTGAGGTGACGCAGGCTGTGGATGGTCTGGGTGCTGTCCCACGGGCAGCCCGCACGCACAGCATCCATAATATCGAGCAAACGCTTGAAAGCTTGTAGTCTTTCGTCCATAATATGTGCTTCTTTTGAGGTGCAAAAGTAAGGAATTTTGTATTTTTGCAGCCTAAATGGAGAGACAAAAACGCCATACTCTTTTCGTCCTACTCACCTTATTATTAATAGGGACGACAGCCAATGCCCAACTCAGCCACCGCAACTATGAGATCGAGGCAAAGGTTCATTATGGCTACATGTATTTCCAGAACGACGAATATCACTCAGCCTTAGGACGTTACAGCCGTCACACGCCCAGTTACGAGTTCTCGCTGCACCGCAACACCTACGGCGAGCACCGTTGGGAGGTGCTGCACAACTACCCCTCCATCGGTCTGACCTTCTATTATTCGAGCTTCGGCAACGACAGCATCGCGGCCGAGTTGGGCAAGGTGTTCGCCCTCTACCCTTTCATCAACTTCCCCATCACACCGGGCGCCAATAGCAGGCTGACCTTCAAGTTGGGTGTGGGCGTAGCATACCTCACCAACAAGTTCGACCCGAAGGAGAACTTCCACAACTACGCCATCGGTTCACACGTAAATGCCGCCGTCAACCTGTCGTTTGAATACCGTCAGCGCATTGTCGACCGTCTGCACTGGGTGACCTCGGCCGGCCTCACCCACTTCTCGAACGGTGCCACGCGCTCGCCCAACATGGGCCTCAACATCTTCAGCGTGGCTACGGGACTCTCTTGGTATCTTGCGCCACCCAAAGAACTTATAGACAAACGGTTGCGTCCTCAAAACTACCTCTTCGAGTTTGACGGCAAGCGGCATTTCGTCACCGACTACCAATACACCATAGGCTTCAAGGACCTGAGCCAACAATATGGCACTCACCAGTACTTCTTCGTCCACGACCTGGCCGCCAACTTCATGTTCCAGATCACCGAGCGCGATCGTTTGGGTCTCGGCCTCGAGTTGGTGTACGACAACTCCGACAAAATCACCAAGCCCGACTGGGACATCTATCTCAAGCCCGGCTTGCTGTTCTCTTACGAGATGCTGTTCAACCAGGCCAGTTTCATGTTCAACGTAGGCCTACGCAATAACGTGCCTCTCAACTCGGAGACCTTCGGGATGCTGTTCTACCAAAAGGTGGCGGCACGTTACTACTTCAACGACAACCTGTTTGCCACCATCGCCTTCACCACCTACGACATCAAGGCCGACTTCATCAGTGTCGGCATAGGCTATCATATCCAACACAAATACTACCTGCCCACCTATGAAAAGAGAAGCCATCGCAGTCCTGTTTTTCCTCGTTAGCCTGCTGACCGTCTCATGCAGCAAGATGGACCAGCTCTTCAACAACGGAGAGCCAGTCACGGAATGCCGTGACGTGGAGGCTTTTCATTGCATCAGCATGTACAACAACGTGAATGTCAAGTTGGTGCAGAGCAACCGCCCCCGTTTGGAGCTGACCTGTCCCGAGAACCTCATCGCGAACGTCACCACCGAAATCGAAGGCGACACCTTGGTCATCAAGAACCAGAACGAATACAACTGGCTACGCAGCTACGACTACAGTATCGACCTGACCGTCTACTACGACAGTCTGCGCCAAATCAACTACGCTTCCATCGGTGACCTAACCAGCACCGACTCCATCCGTGGCGTCGGAGAGCTAAGCATCGACTCGACCGAGTTTGGCATGGACACGACGATAGTCCGTTCCTTCCACCTCCAGATCAACGAGGGATGCGGCAGCATCGACTTGCCTCTCACCTGTGGCGTGGTGAAATGCATCTTCGGCAACGGTACCTCCGAGGTCACCTTGAGAGGCGTGTCGGCCTATACCGAGATCATCATGAGAAGTTACGGCGTCATCCATGCCGAAAACCTGTGTTCGACCTACGTCAGGGTGCAGTCTCAGTCCACCAACGACGCCTACGTCTGGGCTAAAGTAGGCCTTCGCGTATGGATCTATAGCATTGGAAATGTGTACTATAAGGGGAACCCATGGATATCGCAGCAATGTGAAGGAAGCGGGCAAGTGATTAAATTGCAATAAATTTTAAAATAGAATCACGAAAGTCGTTTTTTGGTACGAAATTTGTAACGTTTCAGGCTTGTAATCCATAGAAATCAAGGAACAAATAAAACTCAATAACAATGAAAAGCTTAAGATTCATCCCCATCATTGCCTTACTGGCCATCGTCGGATGCTCGACGAACCGCCAGGTCGCCTATGACGATGTGTACTACTCGCCATACGGCAACGGGCAACTGGCCTCCGGCAACGGATCGTATGTCAGCCCAAGTGTCACAAGCAACTCGGACTACAACTACCAGGCCTACTATTCGGACAACAACAACTATCTCAGTGACGCCACGCCTGTCTACCAGAACACGGAGACAGTGACCGACACCAACGGCGTGGTCTACACCACCACCGAGACCTATTACGACGCCGACTTCGCCAGCCGCATCCGCAGGTTCGGAACACAAGCCTACATGACTCGCGACTACTACGACGACTACTACACCAGTGGCGGCGGTGGTGACACCTACATCTACGTCAACAGCTACGACCCCTACTATTGGGACTACTCGCCGAGCTATTATTACAGCTGGAGCTACCGCCCCTACTATAGCTACTACTGGGGCTGGTATCCGTATTCCTACTGGGGCTATCCCTACCACTACACCTACTGGGGTTGGGATCCTTACTGGAACTATGGATGGGCCTATCACGACCACTACTACCATCACCACCATCATCATCACCACGACCACCATTGGAACGGCCATCCTGGCGGACATCATCCTGGTGGACATGGCGGCGGCGGTCTGGGCAGCTATGTGGCCAGCGTCAGACACGGCAGCAACGGTGTCAACGGCTCGATGAGCCAGCGCCTGAACAACCCCAACCCGGGTCGCAACAACGGTGGTGCCGGCAGCATGTCGGGACGCAACAACGCCAACGGCAATGTCAGAAACGGCAGCATGGTAGGACGTCCTACCGTCAGCAACCCCAACGGCCGCGTAGGTGCACAAACGCCTCCCAACTCAGGCAGACCTTCGGTGAACAACAGACCTAACGGCAGCAACAGCCGTCCCGGTACCGTGACCCCCAACCGTCCGAACAGCCCCCGTCAGGGCAACCAGAATGGTGGCCGTCAGACCTACACCTCGCCCAACAACTCACGCACGCCGCGCAACAGCTCGGAATACGTGAACCCGCAAGGCAACGCTCCGCGTCCGAGCGCGCCCAACAACAGGAACAACGGCAACATTAATAGAAACAACAATAACAACCACAACAACAATAGTGGTAACTACAACAGAGGCAACAACAACAGAAACAACAACCCCAGCGGTAACTACAACAGAAGCAATACGCCTTCGAGAAACAACAACCCCAGCCCCAGCCGCAACAATTCAAACGGCAGCTACAACCGCGGTGGCGGTTCGGGTAGCGGCTCCGGTGGCGGCAACCGCTCCGGTGGTGGTGGCGGCGGCGGAAGCCGTGGCGGCTCCGGCGGAGGTGGCGGCAGCCATGGCGGTGGCGGTGGCGGCGGCCGCGGAGGCTCGGGAGGCGGAAGAAGATAAAAATCGACCAAATCCTCGAATTTGAGAATAAAAGACTACCTTTGCAGGTTGAAATGCAAGGTAGTCTTTTTATTACTGATGAAGCCATGAAGAGAATCCTAACCATCATGCTGGCGATGCTGATGATCGCTGCCGCCTTCGGCCAGGGCGCCGACGACGCCTGCCTGTTTTCCCAGACCTACTACCAAGGCACTGCCAAGGCCTTGGGCATGGGCAACGCCTTGGGTGCAGTGGGCGGCGACATGACCGCGGTGTGCATCAACCCCGCTGGCATGGGCCTTTATCGCAGCAACGAGCTCACCGCCTCGCTCACCCTCATGGACAACTACCAGCAATCCATCTATTATGGAACCAGCAACGGGGCCAACAAGATGCGCCTCTCCATCCCCAACGTTGGCTGGGTCAGCACCAAGGTCAGGAGCAACTACCGTCCTCTGCGCGCCACCCAGTTTGGCATCGGCCTCACCCGCACCAACGACTACAACATCAACAGCTACGCCAACGGCATCAATCCCACCAGCTCGAGAATCGACAACTACCTCTCGCAGATCGACGGCTACTCCGAATCCGACATAGAGGACGCTTTCCCCTACGACATCTACCCCGCCTGGCAGACCTATCTTATCGACCTCTATGAAGACGAGCATGGCTACTATTATGGCAGCCCTGTGCCACAAGGCAGCATCTGGCAAGGCCAAGAGAACCAGTTCAAGGGCCGTTCGGAAGAATGGAACTTCGCATACAGCATGAACTACTACGACCGCTTCTTCATAGGTGCCAGCTTCAGCATAGCCCACATCAAACGCGAAGGCACCAAGACCTTCACCGAGAGCCGCGTCGACGGCAGCGACACTGAGTTCAACGAATGGAGTTACAAGGAAGACCTTAGCAGCAACGCCTTGGGTGTCAACGCAAAAATCGGCGTCATCTATCACGCCAGCCCATGGCTCCGCTTGGGTGCCGCCTACCACACTCCGACACTCTACAGCTTCGACGAATCGTGGCAGACCGAGACGACCTCTGAAATCAGTTGGGTCACAAGGAAGAAGATCAGCCTCGAATCGAACTACGAATACAATTTCATCAGTCCCCGAAAGCTAGTGGGCAGCATGGCCTTCGTCATCGGACGGCAAGGCATGGTCAGCATCGACGCGGAATATGTCAATTTCGGCGCAGCACGATTCAAGACCGTCGCCGATGACGACTACGACTACACCCCGACCAACAACGCCATCAGCGAAAGCTATGGGAAGACCTTTAATTTCAGGTTGGGCAGCGAATGGAGGTTGGGCACATCCTATCTCCGTTTGGGTGCCGCCTATTACGGCAGTCCCTTCGGTTTCGGCCAGACCGGCGGCAGCGTCAAGAAGGCCTCGTGCGGCATCAGCCTCCCGATGTCTGAGTTCTCCACCTTCGACCTCGCCTACGAGCTGAGCTACGGACAGAGCTTCCTCTACCTCTACGACGCTGGCGACTTGGGCATCGAGCCCATCACCCAGAGACAATTCAGGAACATCCTCGCCGCGACCCTCAAACTACGTTTCTAAACGAAAAAGGCTGCCCGAAGGCAGCCTTCATCAGTGATTTACCGTCAATCAAGCATTGTATTGCTTGATGATGCCCTTGTCGACGAGGATACGACCGCAATACTCGCACACGATGATCTTCTTGTGCGTGCAGATATCCAACTGGTGTTGGGGCGGGATGCGGTTGAAGCAACCACCGCAGGCTTCGTCGAAGATGCCCACCACGGCGAGGCCGTTACGGGCGTTCTTGCGGATGCGCTTGTAGGCGACCAGGAGACGGTCTTCGACGAGCTTCTCGCAATCGGCCGAACGCTGGAGCAGTTGTTCCTCCTCCTTCTCGGTGCCTTCCACCAACGAATGCAGTTCGTCTTTCTTCTCTGTCAGAGAGGCGTTCAGCTCGGTGAGACGCATCTGGGCCTCAGCCACCTTGGCGGCCACCTCATTGTCCTTCGCAGTGATTTCCCTGATACGCTTCTCCGACAACTGGATGTCAAGCTGTTGATATTCGATCTCCTTTGTCAGCGAATCGTATTCACGGTTGTTACGGACGTTGTTTTGTTGGTCCTCGTATTTCTTGACCAAGGCTTCAGTTTCCTTGATTTTGATCTTGTAATCAGAGATGTCTTTCTGGTGTTTCTTGCTCTCGTCCTTGAAGTTGGCGATACGCGTCTCCAAGCCGGCGATTTCGTCTTCCATGTCTTGGATTTCCAAAGGAAGGTTGCCGCGATAGGCGCGAATCTCATCGATCTTGGAGTCGACCTGCTGCAGGGTATAAAGGGCGACCAGTTTCTGCTCAACGCTCACCTCGATCGGGTCTTCGGCCACAGGGACATTCGTGCCTTGTTCCTTTTCAGCATCCTTCACTTCCTTGGCCACTTTAGGCTCTTCGACCGGTTCTGCCGCTACGACGACCTCAACTTCGGGATTTGCTGTGGTTTTCTTGGCAGTAGCTTTCTTAACCGGCTTCTTCGTCTTTTCAGTTTCCTCGGCGGGTTGAGACTCTTCGGTCTTCTTTGTAGTCTTTTTAACGGTCTTCTTGACCTCGGTCACCTCGGCGGGTTGCTCAACCTCGGCAACTTCTGCATTCACTTTCTTAGCCATATTGTTGATTTCTAATTTTTTACGAAATAAAAAACCGCATTCGTCCTCGTTTCAGCGATTTCGGCTGCAAATTTAGGAAATTTTTTCCGAATCAAGTCACATATTAATTCTTTAGTGAATTGTTCGGTCTCGAAATGACCGCCGTCGACGAGCAGGATGTTTCCTTCTGGGACAAAGAAATCGTGGTATTTGATATCCGCGGTGAGGTAGGCATCGGCATGGTTCCTCAACGCGTCGCCCATGAACGGACTCCCCGAGCCGCCACAAAGCGCTACCTTTTGGATTTTGCGGCCTGTCAGGGCGGAATGACGCAGGCAGGGCGAACCGATTTGTTCGGCCACAAGATTCAAGAAGTCAACTTCATCCATCGGCTTTTCGAAATCGCCGACCATACCAGCTCCAGCCTGCTGGAACTCGTTTTCGATGGCATAGACGTCGTAGGCCACTTCCTCGTAGGGATGCGCCTTCAGCATGGCCGCAATCACTTGGTTCAAAGCATGTTTCGGAACCACAGTCTCGATTCGGACTTCGTCTTCAAAATGCATTTTACCGACCTCACCCACATAAGGATGCGCCGTTTCGCCTGCCTTGAACGTACCTTGTCCCTGTGCGTTGAAACTGCATGAATCGTAATTGCCGATGCAGCCCGCGCCCGCCTCAAACATGGCGTTGCGAACCTTTTCCGCATCCGACAAAGGCGCAAAAACGACCACTTTCCTAAGGTTGCCCTCCATGGGCTGCAAGATGTGAAGATGTTTCAAACCCAAACGTTCAGCCAACACACGGCTCACGCCCCAATAGCTGTTGTCCAGATTGGTATGCATCGAGATCATGGCGATGTCGTGCTTGACAGCCTTCATCACAGCGCGCTCGATGTAGGTTTGCGGCGTCAGATGCTTCAATCCCTTGAAAATCAACGGGTGGTGGCTGACAATCACATCGCAACCCTTGGCTACGGCTTCGTCAACGATCTCTTCGGTGATGTCAAGGCAGATCAAAGCCTTATGCACCTCGGCGTTGAGGTCACCCACCTGCAGACCAGCGTTGTCGTAGCTCTCCTGCCATTGCAGGGGCGCAATCTCAGTAATGCAACTCAGAATGTCTTTTACGGTCATAAATTCAAAATTGAGGTTCAAAATTAGGAAAAAATGTCTAATTTTGACCCCTACAATGAGAATTTTGCTGCTGCCCATATCGCTTTTGTACCATATCGTGCTCAGTATCAGGCACAAACTCTACGATTGGCGCATTTTAAAGTCGCTACGATTCGAATACCCCATCATCGGTGTCGGCAACCTCAACCTTGGCGGGACGGGGAAAACGCCTACGGTGGAATACCTGATTCGGCTGCTGAAGGACAACTACCATGTGGCCACCTTAAGCCGTGGCTATGGACGCAAGACAAAGGGGTTCCAACTTGCTAACAGCCAAAGCACTTATGAGACCGTTGGTGACGAGCCTATGCAGTACTTCAAGAAGTTCCCCGAGATTCAGGTCGCGGTGGACGAAGACCGCATCGAAGGCGTGGGAAAACTGCTCTCCTGCCAGTTTCACCCCGAGCTCATCCTGCTCGACGATGCCTTCCAGCACCGTAGGATCAAAGCGGGATTGAACATCCTGTTGACTGAATACCAGCATCTTTATTGCGACGACTTCCTTTTCCCGGCGGGCACCTTGCGCGACATCAGATCCGCCGCCAAACGGGCCGACATCATCGTAGTCAGCAAGTCGCCGAAGGAATTGGACCAAAGCGACAAGCAACAAATCATCAGGAGACTCAAGCCCACCGAAAGGCAAAAGGTGTTTTTCTCCTCGTTGGAATATGCAGTGCTGAAGCCTTTGAACGAGGCGGCAGGACAAGCCTCCGCCGAAAATGCGGATTCCGTTTTGGCTTTTTGCGGCATTGCCCATCCGGAGCCCTTTGTCGAGGAAATGAGAAAACGCTACAAAACCGTTGATTTCCTGCCGTTTGGCGACCATCACGCCTACACGGAAAACGACATCAAAGCCATCCTCAAACGCTTTGCAAGCCTGGACGGCGCAAACAAAATCATCGTCACCACCGAAAAAGATGCCGCGCGATTGACAAATTCTCCCTATCTTTGTCAGTTTGAATGCGCGCCGCTATACGATTTGCCCGTCACGGTGCGTTTCCATGAAGAAGAGAAGTTTAACGAAGAAATATTGACCTATGTACGACAGAATCCTCACCACTGTTGAGTTCATCAACAAGAAAACCAATAACTTCCGTCCCGAAGTCGGCGTCGTTCTCGGCTCCGGCTTGGGTGGCTTGGCCAACGGCATCACCGTAGAATGTGCCATCCCCTACTCCGACATCCCCAACTTCCCCGTCTCAACGGTGAAGGGACATCAGGGGCAGCTGCTGTTCGGCACCATCGCTGGACGCAAAGTCGTGGCCATGCAGGGACGTTTCCATTTTTACGAGGGCTATCCAATGAGCGAGGTGGTCTTCCCCATCCGCGTGATGATGCAGATGGGTATCCAGTTCCTCATCCTCAGCAATGCCGCGGGCGGATTGAATCCCAACTTCAAGGTGGGCGACATCATGATCATCAACGACCAGATCCATGCCATGCCCAACCCGCTCATCGGGCCGCATGACGACCGTTTCGGCGAGCGTTTCCCCGACATGAGCGAGCCTTACGACAAGCGCCTCATCAAGTTGGCCGACGAAATCGCCATGGAGAAAGGCATCTGGGTGCAACACGGCGTATATTGCTCCACCACGGGCCCGACCTACGAGACCCCTGCCGAGTGCCGTTACTTCCGCATCATCGGTGCTGACACCATCGGCATGTCGACGACACCCGAGGTCATCATTGCAAGACAAGGCAAGCTGCCCGTCTTCGGCCTGAGTATCGTCTCCGACATGGGGAACATCTTCGGCGTGGACCACATCACCAACATCACCCACGAAGAAGTCATCAAGGCCGTGAATGCCGTCGAGCCCAAGCTCATCACCCTTATCACCGAACTCATCCGCCGCAGCGCCGAAATCAAGTTCTGATGGCCGTCTATTTCGTCACCGACTTCCACTTGGGCATCCCCTCGCTTGAGGACAGCCAAGAACGTGAGCGTAAGCTGTTGCGCTTCCTCGATGGCATCCGTCCCGACTGCGAGGAGCTCTACCTGATGGGTGACCTCTTCGACTTTTGGTTTGAGTACAAGACCGTGATACCCAGGGGCTTCGTCAGGCTGCAAGGCAAGCTGGCAGCGTTCACCGATGCAGGCATCCCTGTGCATCTATTCATCGGCAACCACGACCTTTGGTCGTTTGGCTACCTGCACGACGAGCTTGGGATCGAGCTGCACCGCGAGCCAGTCGTCAAGACCATCAAGGGAAAGAAGTTCTTTTTGGTCCACGGCGACGGCAAAGGTCCAGGTGACAAGGGTTACAAGTTCCTGAAGAAGGTGTTCGAGTGCAAGTTCAACCAATGGCTGTTTAGACATTTACATCCTGATATCGGCATCGGTTTGGCCTTGCGTTGGTCGCACAAGCACCGACTGAAGAAACTCAAGAACGAGGTGGAGCGCGGCTATTACGACAATGTCCCGCAGACCCGTCTCTATCAATACGCCCAAGAGCAAATCGCCCTCGACCCGAGCATCGACTTCTTCGTCTTCGGCCACCAGCACAAGCCCATGCAATACAAGACGGGCGAGCATGCCCTGACGACCGTCGTGGGGAATTGGATTTATGACTTTACTTACGCGGTGTTTGATGGATCAACGGTGGAATTGAGGCGGTTTGAAGAAAATTGAAACAAAAAAAACTCCCACTTTAGTGGAAGTTTTTTTTCGCTCTCAATGCTGAATTCATCTATGCTTATAACACCTAATATTCCAACCTACACTAATAACCCCAAGCAAGTGATTCTGGTTTCCTCCGTTGGTCAAATAAGCTAGGCCCCCACCAAAATCCAAATCTTTATGACTGGCTCCGCCAACAAGAGACACTCCATATAGTTCGTAATCAATGTTATAATTGGCTCTGACATCTATCATGCCAGCCCAATCCCCTTCGTTCGTGTAAATCCTTGTCCCAGCGGAGCAAGCAAAACCATCACCGCCAATCCCAACGCTGAGAAGTGGCTGAACGAACGGATTGATTTGGTAACCCAAAGAAAGATAAAAACCTCTGTAGAGTTCAGGCCGAATGACGAAACCACTGCCTCTTGTATAAGAGGAACGATAATTCCCTTGTTGGACATTCAAGGATTGTTGTCCATCGTAAAGAGAAACACTTTCAAGCCTCGTGTTTCCTGCTGGAATGCCAAGTTTAATGCCATCAACATAAGTGAGAGAAGTTTGCGCGAATAGCATACCGTTCAGAAACAGGATCGCTGCGATGATAAAACCTACTTTTTTCATTTTCTTATTGCCTAGTTATATCCCATTAGACTCATCGGGTTTAATTATTGATTGAAACTGGATATAGAAAAAGCGTGGAATTGATTCTTGCTTGACACTCAGGGTTTCCACGCCCTCCATAATCAACAAGTTATTCCACGCCGTACAAATACGGCATTTATAACTCTCCTTGATTATGGATTTGTCCCCATAGAGGACTTTGTGGAAATTTGAGTGTCAAGGACAGCAATAAACGCTATCTATTGTATGTCAAATGTTTGATACTAGTTTTCTTGCTTTGATTTGGGTTTTAATGGGTTAATAAATACAAAAAGTCAGAATACTTCAATATGGGGATACAAGCATGTTCTCCAAGATCAGTTAAGTCTTTGTCGCCACTGACAATATAATCAACAGGCACACTCTCTGCCATCGACAAAAGATACAAATCCTTAATGTCGCGGATATGCGACTCAGATTGGACTGTGATGTCTGTAAAATGGCAAACATCATAGACCATTTCGAAAAAATAGAAACGTGTTTCCACGGAAATCAGATAATCGAACTTTGGACGAGCAATGACCGTACGAATCTCTTCCAGCAATTGCTCGCTGACATAGACTTCAACATCCTGGCGATTCAGCACCTCCGATAACGACGAAAGTTGCTTGCCAATCATGAACGAAATCCAAAGGTTTGTATCGAACAGGACTTTCATTCTCCGTAACGTACTGCATTAACTTCTGCCGCAATCTCCTCATCCGTCATCACAGGAGTTTGCGGGCAAGACTTGATGAATTTCTCTATCGACGCACGACGAGGACGCACTTTCCAGCCCATTCGAGCAAACAATTCCTCCATCAAACTGAAATCGCCCAACGGAATCGACACTACATAATCTTCCATATTTCAATTTTATTATTGGTTTATGCTGCAAAGTTACAACTTATTTCGCAAATAAAGGAATTTTCAGAAGAAATCCTTACCTTTGCCCCAATCTTAAATTTCAAATTTTAAATCAAATGCAAATCACAAAGAATTACATTGAAGCCAACAAAGAGCGTTTCCTCGAGGAACTCTTTGGCTTGATCAGAATCCCTTCCATCAGTTCGGAATCGGCGCACAAGCCGGATATGATCCGCTGTGCCGAGTGCTGGCGCGAGCACCTGCTGAAGGCCGGTGCCGACAAAGCCGAGGTGATGCCCACCGAGGGCAATCCCATCGTCTATGGCGAGAAGATCATCGACCCGAAACTGCCTACTGTCTTGGTTTACGGCCACTATGATGTGATGCCCGTCGACCCCATCGATCTGTGGCATACCGACCCGTTTGAACCCGTCATCAAGGACGGCAAGATCTGGGCCCGTGGCGCCGACGACGACAAAGGCCAGTCGTTCATGCACGCCAAGGCCTTTGAGACCATGGTGAAGACCAACACCCTCCCCTGCAACGTGAAGTTCATGCTCGAAGGTGAAGAGGAAATCGGCTCGGGCAGTCTCTCGAAATGGGTCGAGGAATACAAAGACCTGGTCAAGGCCGATGTCATCCTCGTTTCCGACACCTCCATGATCGGTCCCGACGTGCCGAGCATCACCACGGGCTTACGTGGTCTGTCTTATTGGGAGATTGAAGTCACCGGCCCCAACGCCGACCTGCACTCCGGCCTCTTCGGCGGCAGCGTGGCCAACCCGCTCAACACCTTGTGCGAGATGATTGCCAAGTGCATGGACGAGAACAACCACATCACCATACCGCACTTCTATGACGACGTGGTGGAATGCTCCGCCCGCGAGCGCGAACTGCTCAACATGGCACCTTATAGCGAAGAAACCTACAAGAACAGCGTCGGCGTGAAGGCACTGCGCGGCGAGGAAGGCTACACCAAGATCGAACGCGTCGGTATCCGTCCCACCTTCGACCTCTGTGGCATGTGGGGTGGCTATACGGGCGAGGGCGCAAAGACCGTGCTGCCTTCGAAAGCATACGCCAAACTCTCCTGCCGTCTTGTGCCCAACCAAAACAACGAGAAGATCTCTGTTTTGGTGAAGGACTACTTCGAGAAGAGCGCTCCCGACTACGTCACCGTGAAGGTCACGCCGCTGCATGGCGGACAGGCCTACGGTTGCCCCGTCGACGTACCGGAATACAAAGCCGCAGAAGCCGCTTACTTGGACACCTACGGCAAACTGCCCATCCCGATGCGTTCGGGCGGTTCCATCCCGATCATCGCACGGTTTGAGGAAGTGTTGGGCATCAAAGCCATCCTGATGGGCTTCGGTCTTGGCGAAGACGCCATCCACTCACCTAACGAGAACTACCGTCTCGACCACTTCTACAAGGGCATCGAGACCATCATCGCCTTCTATCAGCATTATGCCAAGGGCGGCGAATTGGCATAAACGGTTGTGTCCTACTGTAAATGAAAAACGGAAGAGTCAGATGGCTCTTCCGTTTTTTCGTTGCATCATTCCTTGATAATCTGCTTGTACCTCAGCTGGGTCACCGTGCCGAAATTACTTAGTCCCCTCTTGTCAATCTTCTTCTGGTTACCCGACATCATGATGATGACCGGGCGGTCCTTAATCATCCTGTCGTAGAAGCTCTGGACGTCGTCGAAAGTCGCGTTACGGATGACATCGGTGAACTCAGCACGCGGGTCGTGGTCGTAGCCTTGCCTCATCCATGTCTGCACCTGCGAGGGCATGTTGCGGAAGCCGATGTAATCGCTCGCGCGTGATTTCAAAAGGGCTTCCTTCGAGGCGTTGAACTTCTCCATGCGCACCGGCATGTTGACAATCAGCTCCTTGAAAGCGAGCATGCCATCCAAGGTCTTGTCGGACTGCGTACCCAAGAAACCGAAGAGATAACCCGGCTTGCGTTGCAGGTAGTCATACAGATAGTTAGCGTATGCCGTATAACCCAACGAGCGGAACTCCCTGATCTCCTGGAAGATGATGGAGTACATGTCCGTTCCGAAATACTTGCTGAACAACGAAGCCAAAGCCTCGTCCTTAGCGCTCAGCCTCTCGCCCGGTACGTAGAAATAGATGTTGCTCTGGCGGAACTGCTTGTTGGAAGCAATAAACACCTGGGGCTCGGCAAATTCCTTCTCCATACGAATCCTTTCCTGGCCTTTGATGGCATTGGCATGCACGAGGGCATTCTCCGTCAGCATTTGGGCCACCAGATCCGGCTGGGTATTACCGCTGAACAGCACATAACCGTCGTATCTCAAGGCTTCCATCACTTCGGCGAACAAGGACTCACCGCTGCGTTTCTTCCACTCCCTCAGGGTGGCATGGTTCAGATAGACCGACTGGTCGCCATACAAGGCATACTCGCGCACGGCACGTGCCCAGACAGATGCGTCATCCTTGTTTGTGCTGATGTTGGTCTGCTCGGCCTCCACCAGGGTCTGGATATACTGCTCGATATTGGAAGGGTTCTGTAACTTCCTGCTACACATGGCCATGATGTCGTTGAGGTCTTTCTCAAAGCCCGTCATGTGTACGGTAAACTGATTCTCAGAGGTATAGAAATCAATTGTGGCTCCCATCTTTTGCAGCTGAAGAGCGAAATCCTCAGGCGACTGCAACTTGGTGCCCTGCATTTCCAAATACTGCACCGCCCTACTCAAGTCGGGATCATTGGCGGTACCATAATTGAAAACCACTTTCAGGTCGAAGATGTCGTTTCGGGGATTGAGGGTCGAGAAAAGCCCGAACCCATCGTTGATCTCGGTAATCACCACATCTTCACCGAATCTGACCACCTGTGGTTCCACTTCGGGCACCACCTGGGCTTCGATGGCTTGGGCAAACTCCGATCTGGCCTCCGTATTCTTGGCCTCAATGGGTCTCCAGTTAGGCTTGTCCACCTTGTCCTTGGCGGGGAAGCCCATCTTGGAGCGCACATCCAGATAGTTGTTGCCGAAGTACTTGTTGGCGATGGCCACCACCTCTTCTTTAGTGATGGTCTGCAGGCGCTCGGTCTCGGCCAGATACTCTTCGTAGGTCTGTCCCGTCGACTCCAACTCTAGGAAGAGACTGGCCAACCTATCCAGGCTCTCCGTCTCCCTCACGCGTTCCGTCAACATACTCATGCGCATGGCTTCGAAGAGGTCGTCGCTGAAATCGCCTTTCTTCAGACGGTCGAGGCACTCGAAGATGAGCGCTTCAGCCTTCTCGTGCGACTGACCCAGCAACTTGGGCACGTATATCATCACATTGGCGCCATGGTCTTCCAACGAGAGGGGCAACATCATGGCGGCCATGATTTTTCCTTCGAGCATCAGTTTGTCAGCCAAACCCGTCTCGCCGTTGGCGAAAATAGAACATGCCAGGTTCAGTGGCAACATGTCGGGGTCGGAGTTCTTGACGCCTGGGAAGACCAAAGCACCCATCTTGATAGGCGTCATCCTGACATTCTGCACGGTCGGACCGGTGAAGGTCGGCAAGGTATAGGTCGGCTCCTCAGGCAACTCGCCGCTGCGCCAGGTGCCGAATTTCTCCGCCACCATAGGCTCAATTGTCTCGATATCGAAGTCTCCGACGAGGATAAGGGTCATGTTGTTGGCCACATAATAGGTGTTGTAGAACTCACGCATCCTGCGGGTCTGCGGGTTCTTGAGGTGCTGGGTGTAGCCGATGACGGGACGGCCGTAGGGATGCTCGCCGAAGGTCTCTTTGAAGAGGTACTCCTGGAAGGCAGTGATGGGGTTGTCGCCGTACATGTTCTTTTCCTCGTAGACCGTCTCCAGCTCCGACTGGAACAGGCGGAACACGGGGTTGCGGAAACGCTCCACATACACGTCCATCCACTTCGAGAGTTGGTTCGACGGGAAGGTGTTGTAGTACACCGTCATGTCGTAGGACGTACCAGCGTTCAGGCGTCTGCCGCCCATCTGAGTGAGGATGACATCCACCTCGTTAGGGATGGCATAATCGGCCGATTTCTGCGACAAGGCATTGATTTTCTGTTGGATAGATTGTCTCTCTGCCATATCAGAAGTCTCATGCAAAAGGTCATACATCACGTCGATGCTGTCAAGATAGACCCGTTCGGCTTCCCAGTTGGTCGTGCCGATCCTATCCGTGCCCTTGAACATGATGTGTTCAAAGTAGTGCGCCATACCCGTGGCTTCGGCAGGGTCGTTTTTGCTGCCCGCATGGACAAAGACGGCGCCATAAATCTCTGGTTGCGAGTGGTCTTCGCACATCACCACCTTCAGTCCGTTGTCCAGATGGATGGTCTTGGTTCTCAGTTCACCAGATTGTGCAAATGATAGTGTAGTTCCCAATACAAAAAGGAACAGAACAGATAGTTTTCTCATTTTGAATTATTTAACTTGTTATTCGATTCCAAACAAACTACGATAACGCTCTGCGACATACGCATCCACCCAATCGTAATAGGCTTCCATCGCTCCGATGTTGTTCGAGTTGCGCAACTCGGCAAGAGCTGTTTCGCCGCGACTCATCACTTCCTCTTCTATGGGAAGGATTTGCTGCAGCACGCCTGTACCCTGCTTATTGAGCAATGGAGCAAGATTGCCATAGAATTTGATGTTGTTGCCTTTCTTCAAATTGAAGACGCGCGATTTCAGCCGCAGGCCCATCTCATTCAGTCGGGAATGGCCTGTCCCATCATCAGTGACGAGTGACGGCAGTTTGGAGGTGGCGAGCGTGAGAGGCATGGCCACCGTGGTCAACGGCCAGCCCATGATGGTCCAACTGACAGTATTCAGCGGCGACTCGTCGGGCCTGACACCTTGCACCAGTATCACAGAGGCCGTAGAGTAACGAGTGATGTAATCGTGGAAGGAGACATACTTCGTCTCGTCACCTGTCGCCGGCATGAGATCCATCATGTCGACTTTGGTCATGCCATGTTTCAAATAGCGGGAGATGTGCGTGATGAGATAATCGTGTTCGAGATGGCCTGCCGCAGAGGCCTCGGCCATGAAATCGGTGATGGCCTGATAACGCTCCACGCCTTGGTCCAGCCTATGGTTGCCCGTCGTTCCGAAATTGGTGCGCATCAGATAGCCTTCGGGCGCAACTTCGGGGTCGTTCACGTCAAACTTCACATAAGTGTAGTTGCCCGTTTCGTAATAAGCGCAACCACCTAGTGCATCAAGCACAGCGAAGTTGGAGTTGACATCCATAGGTTTCTTCACCGTATCGAGCAGACGTTCGAAATCCTCCAAGGTGGCACAAAGCTCCAAGGCCTTGCGGATCAAGATGCCGTCGCCGTCGGTGTCGCCCCCGTCGCCGTTCAGGTTATAGGCCGCCGTGTTGATGATGCCGAAGCCCGCCTCGTTGTGTCCGCCCCAGACTTCCTTCGGTGCCGTATCCTCGGCATTCACCAGCCCAAGATAACGATAGCGCTGGCCTTGAACGACAATCATCATATTGTGCACTTTCCCCGAGTCGCGATGCTTGAAAATCATGGGACGGCCGTCTTTGGCGACACGGCCGGAAACAATGACCGAGGTGCAGGCCATCAAAGGCTGCACCTCGGTCATCATAGCTGCCAACATTATCAGAGACAAAACCAGCTTTCTCATGACAAGTCAGGTTTAATCTATAACATGCTGGTAGTAGGTTCCTTCTTCAAAGTTACTTAATCCTCCCTTGAGGAAATCCACAAAGGCGTCCTTGTCCAAATCGTAGGCGCGAGGCTTCATCAGCAGGTTGCCGTTGTGGTCCATCAGGCAGTAATAGGGTTGGGCGTTGGTGCCGAAATACGAGATCTGGAAGTCGGCATACTTGCGGCCTATGGTCTTCTTCTCCTTGCCGTCGTAACTCGAGACATACCATTCCTCTTCGGGGAGGTCGGTCTTGTCGTCGACATACAAAGCGCAGATGATGAAATCGTTGCGAAGCATCTCCTTCACGCGCGGGTCGCTCCACACATTGGCTTCCATCTCGCGGCAGTTGACGCAGCCGTGACCTGTGAAGTCTACGAAGATGGGACGGTTCAGGGCTTTGGCGGCGGCCAGGGCTTGGTCGTAGTCGAAATAGCCCTTCAAGTTGTGCGGCAGATGGAAGAGATCGGCATACTTGGGCTCTTCCGTGAACTCCGCCACAGGCACATTCTGTTCTTGTGGCGACACGGCCATGTTCGCCATCTTGGCATCAATATAGTCGATGACCTTGTCGCTGTTTTCCTCGATGATGCGGTTCAGGTCGAAATCGAGGCTCTGCTTAGGCGGCAGATACCCCGAGAGGGCCTTCAACGGAGCGCCCCACATGCCTGGGAGCATATAGATGACAAAGGTGAAGTCGATGATGATAAGCACCAGGCGGAACACACCCAATTCCTTGACTTCCTTCTCGCCCTTGAAGCGGATCCTGCCGAGGAGGTAGAGGCCAAGCAACGCGAAGCAGACGATCCAGATGCCGAGGTAGACCTCGCGGTCGAGCAGGTGCCAGTGGTAGGTCTGGTCGGCCACACTGAGGAACTTGAAGCCCAGCGCGACTTCGATGAAGCCCAGCACCACCTTCACCGAGTTGAGCCAGCCGCCGCTCTTGGGCAGACGCTGCAGCAGGTTCGGGAAGAAGGCGAAGAGGGCAAACGGCAGGGCGAAGGCCACGGCGAAGGCGAACATCGTCACGATGGGTGCCCAGAACTCACCCGAGGTCGACTTGATGAGCACCGTGCCCACAATAGGACCAGTGCAGGCAAACGACACCAGCACCAAGGTCAAGGCCATAAAGAAGATGCCACCGAGGTTCTTGGTGTTCTGCTTGCTATCGCTCTTGTTCACCATATTGCTGCCCAGCGTGATTTCGAAGGCACCGAAGAACGAGGCCGCAAAAACCATGAACACCAAGAAGAAGATGATGTTCGGCAGCCAGTGTGTGGCGAGCCAGTTGAAGATGTCGGCCGTGACACTATTGCCACCCACAGCCCAAGTAATCAAGATGATCAACGCGATGGGCAAGGTATAGAGCAACACGATGAAAATGAAATACATAAAGGCTTTGAAACGACCTTGTGCCTTGCTCTCGCCCTCGCCGTGCATGAAGAACGACACGGTCATGGGAATCATCGGGAAGACGCAAGGCGTGAGCAGGGCGGCGAAGCCCCAAAGGATGGCCTCGAGGATCATGCCCCAGATGTTTGACCTTGCACCGGCAGCAGGCTCGGGAGCAGCCTCAATCACAGCGGGATCGCCATATTGCAGGTCGACATCCTCCGTCAGCGAGACGCATTGTCCGTCCTTGCAGGCCTGATAGTTGATTTCACCCGTGATGGGGAAAGAGCCATCCTTCAGCTTGCGGAAGGTCTGGGCAAACGAGGCCGTGCCCGAGAATTCGACATATTCCACTTCAAAGATGTCGTCGTAGACTTTCGGCGCCTCGGTAAGGTCGCGTGCCTCGCCCACCGGCTCGAAGAACTCGGAGGTCTTGATGTCGAACACCGTAGGCAGCGGCCCCAGGTCGGGCATCGTGGTGGAATAGATGTGATACTCGGGGTCGATGGTGGCCGTGGCGACCAGGTCGAACTCGTTCTCATTGAGGTCCTCGATGGTGAAAGTCCATTTGACAGGGTCGATGATTTGAGCCTGTATCCTCAAAGGCATGACGGCGACGAAGGCCATCAACAGGCAGAAGAACAATCGTTTCATAGAGAGTTAATGTTTTGTTTGCAAACAAATTGATGAATAAGCGACAAAAATACAAAATCTATCTTTCCCAACAGCATTGGAATACGGATTTTGTTTCCGAAGTCACTTTATAGCGGTCGTCGATGCGTTGTCCAACCACCCAAAGGATTTGATTGTCGGCTGAGACCAGCAAAAGGACGTTCTCCTTCTGCGCTTCCGTAAACTTCTGATCCACAAAGAAATCGCTCAATAGTTTGGAGCCTTTCATGCCCAAGGGATGAAAGCGGTCGCCGTGCCGCCAATGGCGCAAGGTCAAGGGGAACTGGATCTTGTCGGCATCCAATTGCGCCACATCTGATGACTTGTTGATGACGAAATCCGCTGTTTTCTCAACTTGGGAGAAACAAAGATGGATAGGCGAAAGGATTTCCTCCTCTCCCCTATCGATTCGGATTTCTTCGTCTGAAACTGACTTAATTTCAGACAGTTGCAGTTCGTTTCTGCCAATAACCAATTGATGCGTTGGAGAATAATATTTGTTACCGATGCCTGTTTCCATGGCCTCAAAAATGAAATGGCATTGGTCGGTGTTGAAACCATATTGACGGAGCCATTCAAAGAGCAATTGTTCTCTTTGCGTCATTGCGAGCGCAGCGAAGCAATCCAGACTAACATGAAAAGACTTATTGATCTGGATTGCTTCGTCGTTCCTCCTCGCAATGACGGATACTGCTTCCTGTTCCTCAACAATCCGAGACAACTTCTCTTTCATCAACTCGCGATACAGTTCATTCTCTGAGGCAAGATGCTCCAAAGAACTGTACAAACCTTGCCGTGCTTCGGTATGGAGTTCGTCGAAGACGGGCAAAAGTTGATTGCGGATCTTGTTGCGCAGATAAACCGTTTCGGCATTGGTGTGGTCTTCGTGCCAAAGGATTTGGTTTTCAACGGCATACTGATAGATTTGCTTTCGTGAGGCCCAAAGCAAGGGACGAATGATAACGCCGTTTTGAGGCTGCATTCCCTTCAAGCCACGCAATCCTGCACCGCGCAGCAGATTGATGAAAAACGTCTCAGCTTGGTCGTCGGCATGGTGGGCCACGGCAATTTTGTCATACCCCAATTGCTGCCGCAGTTCCTCAAACCAGGCATAGCGTAAGTCCCGAGCGGCCATCTCAATGGAGATGCCTTGCTCGGCGGCGTATTGCTCCGTTTCGAAATGCTTCACATAGCACTGAATGCCACTTTTTTCCGCATACTCACGAACGAACTTTTCATCGCCGTCCGACTCTTCGCCGCGGAGATGGAAATTGCAGTGCGCTACCACGAATTCCACTTTCGATTTCAGCAACAAGTCAGCGAGCACCATGGAGTCGATGCCGCCGCTCAAGGCCAGAATGAGGCGTTCGCCTTCGGCGATAAGATGATACCTATTAATATATGCCTGAAACTGTTCGAGCATTGTTATTTCTTTTTCTTTACCGAGAAGCCAAAACCACCGATCTTCTCGCCGAGGCCGTAGTATTTTCCATGGGAATAGGCCAAAGGTCGTGCATGGTTGAGTTGGAAGGCGCCCGTGCCCTTGTCGATGAGGTTCTCTTCCGCATCGATGGCAACCACATTGGCGATGAACATGTCGTGCGAGCCCAGTTCCTTCACCTCCACCACTTTGCACTCGATGCACAGCGGCGACTCCTGAATCAAAGGGGCCTTCACCACTTGGGCAGGCTCTGTGTGCAGGTGCATCTCCTTGAACTTGTTATAGTCGCGGCCTGAGCGCACGCCACACCAGTCCGTGGCAGCAGCCAGTTCCTCTGTTGTCAGGTTGATGACGAACTCCTTGTTTTTCATGATGAGGTCATGCGAGTGGCGTTCCTTGCGGACGGAGATGTAGCACATGGGCGGGTCGGAGCAAATTGTTCCTGTCCAGCCGATGGTGATGATATTGTAGTTTTCCTCGCAGTCGCCGCAGGTGACCATCACGGCGGGCAGCGGATAAATCAGCGTTCCGGGTTTGAAAGGGACTTTCATGGTATAGGTTATTTGTGTGCAAAAATAGAAAAAAATCCCGCTCCAAAGAACGGGATTTTTCATTTACAGGTCGGCCCTTCGACGGGCTCAGGGACCTTAGATTACTCGATGGTCCAGGTCGAACCGCTGTTCAGCAGGTCGTCCATGTTCTTGATCTTCGAGGCGGCCTTCTCGTTGGCGATGACTTGGTCAAGGCTGTCGTTGAAGGTCGGAGCCTTCACGTCGCGGATGACACCGATGGCCACGGGGAAATGAGGCGGCATCATGTGTGCCAACATCATGTGGAGACCCGTGTCCTCGATGGTCTTGTCGTGAACGAGAATGTCCTTCTCGGTGATGCCGTTCTCGCCGATGGTGACCACTTCGAGTTGGTTGCCATTCAGGCGGATACCCTTGTCGCGGTTCTTGCCGAAGATGAGCGGCTGACCGTGGACGCATTTCACTTGCATGTCGTCGCGAACGTCCTTGCCAGTGATGTTCTCATGCACACCGTTGGAGAAGATCATGCAGTTTTGCAGAACCTCGGTCACGGCGATGCCGTCGTGTTTGTACGACTCCATGAAGATCTCGCTCAGTTCCTTGGGGTTGATGTCCACGCCACGGGCAAAGAAGGTAGCTTTGGCACCGATGGCGAGTTCGCCAGGATTGAACGGGTCTTCGTAGGTACCTTGCGGCGAAGTCTTGGTCTTCGTGCCGCGGAAGGTGCAGGGTGAGAACTGACCCTTGGTCATACCGTAGATACGGTTATTGAACAGGATCAGGTTGATGTCGATGTTACGACGGCAGGCGTGGATGAAGTGGTTACCACCGATGGCGGTGCAGTCGCCGTCGCCGGTGATCATCCACACGCTGAGGTTCGGGTTGGCCAGCTTCACGCCAGTGGCGGCAGCGGCGGCACGACCGTGGATGCTATGGAAACCATAGGTGTTCATGTAGTAGGGGAAGCGCGAGGAGCAGCCGATGCCGCTGACGACAACGATGTCTTCCTTCTTCTTACCCAACTTCGGGAAAATGTCCTGAACGGCCTTCAAGATGGCGTGGTCACCACAACCAGGGCACCATTTCACCACCTGATCGCTTGCAAAATCTTCTTTTGTCAGCATGACTTGATTTTCGATATTCTGATTTTCCATAGTCGTCTTATTTTAAAAGGTCGTTAAACTTAGCCTCGAGCTCACCGATGGTGAACGGCAGGCCCATCACCTTATTGAACTGTTCGCACTTATACTCGGGGAAGTTCATGCGCAGATACTTGGCAAACTGGCCGCGGTTGATTTCGCAGACCACGATCTTCTTGTGACCTTGCAGCACTTCCTCGGTGTTGCGCGGCAGCGGCATGATGTAGTCGAAGTGGGCATGGGCGATGCTCTTGCCTTGCTCCATCATTCCCTCGACGGCGGTGCGGACGGTACCAAAGGTACCACCCCAGCTCACCACGAGCAGGTCGGCGTTCTTGTCGCCGTAGATCTCTTGCAACGGGATGTCGTTGGCCACGCGGTTGATCTTCTCCTCACGGAGTTCGGTCATCAACTGGTGGTTTTCAGGATTGGTGGACAGGTTGCCCTTGCCGTTTTCCTTCTCCAGACCACCGACGCGGTGACGCAAGCCAGGCGTGCCCGGGATGGCCCATTCACGGCGGAGCCATTTCTCGTCGCGGCGGTAAGGCATGTAGTTCGGGTCGTCGGCCTTGGCCAGAGGAGGCGTGATGCTCGGCATGTCTGCCATGCGCGGGATGCGGAACACCTCGGAGCCGTTACCCAGTGAACCATCGCTGAGCATTATGACGGGGGTCATGTGCTCCATGGCGATACGGGCGGCTTCGTAAGCGGAGTAGAAGCAACCGGCTGAGCTGCGGGCAGCGATGACGACGAGCGGGGCGTCACCATTGCGGCCGTAGAGAGCCTGCAAGAGGTCGCTCTGTTCCATCTTGGTGGGCAGACCCGTCGAGGGACCGCCACGCTGCACGTCGATGATCACCAGCGGAAGCTCGGTCATCACGGCGAGACCCATGGCTTCGCTCTTCAGCGAGAGACCAGGGCCAGAAGTCGTCGTCACGGCGAGGCATCCCGTGTAGGCGGCGCCGATCGACGACATGATGCCGGCGATTTCGTCTTCAGCCTGATAGGCCTTGACGTTGAGGTTCTTGTATTTTGTCAGTTCGGCCAAGATGTCGGTGGCAGGCGTGATGGGATAGGAACCGAGGAAGATCGGGCGGCCCGACTTCTCGGAGGCGGCCATCAGACCCCAAGCGGCGGCAGTGTTACCTGTGATGTTACGGTACTTGCCTTTCTCAAGGTCGGCGGCTTCCACACGATAGGTGTTAGTGAAGAGCTCCCAAGTGTCAGCATAGTGGTAACCGGCATCGAGGACGGTGCGGTTGGCCTTGATCACTTGGTCCTTGCCTTTGAACTTGGTCTCGAAATAAGCGTAAACGGTGTCGAGTTTGCGGTTGAAGAGGTACATCACGATACCGAGGGCAAACATGTTCTTCGATTTCAGCATCGACTTATTGTCCATGCCAAAGTCCTTCAGGGCCTCTTTGGTGAGTTCCGAGATGGGGGCCTTGATGACCTGATAGTCGGCGAGGGTGCCGTCGACGGTCGGGTCGTCGTCATAGCCGGCCTTCTCGAGGGCCTTTTCGGTCATCGAGTCGGAGTCGAAGATGATGATCGTGCCGGGGCGGAGCCAGCGCATGTTAGCCTTAATGGAGGCGGGGTTCATGGCCACGAGGACGTCGCAGAGGTCGCCAGTGGTGTGAACGGGTTTGTGTCCGAAATGCACCTGGAAGCCAGAGACGCCAGCCACCGTGCCTTGCGGCGGGCGGATTTCAGCCGGATAGTCCGGGAAGGTGGCGAAATCGTTTCCGGCAAATGCTGTTGAATCCGAAAAAAGATTTCCGGTAAGTTGCATACCATCGCCCGAGTCGCCCGAAA